>Ga0247735_1000179_pt1 | contig 27719 bp, 24 predicted proteins | sample UWRJL178409R2_FD_180934 | JGI IMG/M metagenome (GOLD analysis project Ga0247735, IMG submission 180934) | Plant litter microbial communities from Arlington Agricultural Research Station in Wisconsin, United States - UWRJ-L178-409R-2 | ecosystem: Environmental > Terrestrial > Plant litter >... | reverse complement strand
TAGGCCCAATCGAGGACAGCGCCGATCCGCTGCCGCACCCGGCGCGCCGTCTCCGGCTTGCTCAGCCAGATCTCGGCCAGCACGTTGCGCACCATTGGCCCGGTTACCTCGGCCACGCTCACATTGCCGAGAGTCGGATAAACAAACTGCTCCAGGGTACGCTTCCACTGCCATTCGTGCTTCTCGTTTCGCCATGTTTTCTGGGTAGCGGCGTAGACCTTCGCGGCAGCCTCCTTGAACGTCGGAATACCGCGTGCCTTGCGCTTCTCGAAGACTGGGTCGAGGCCCAGCTCCATCCAGCTCCGGATTTCCTCCGAGCGCTTCCGGGCCTGGGCCAGAGAAACCTTGGCAGCACTGCCAAGGCCGATATCCCGCCGGCGACCGTTTTTCTGGACCCGACATAACCAAGACTTCGCGCCAGTCCTGCTCACAATCAGGAAAAGACCATCCCCATCGCCATGCCGGCCGGGTCGACTTAACGCTTTCACAGCTGTCGCTGAGAGCTTTCCCATCGCTAATTATTCCCACATTTCTTCCCACACGCCAAATCGGTCACGGGCGGAAAGCAGCGGATGAGAATGGATGCGAATCACCGCAAAGCCCCGGAAAACTTTGGTTTTTCGGGACATCTGCGGATGCGTGAGAATGTAGAAATGGTGGACAGGGCTGGATTCGAACCAGCGTACGCTTGCACGGGCAGATTTACAGTCTGCTGCCTTTAACCACTCGGCCACCTGTCCACTGGGCCGCTCAAAAGCGAGGCGGTCCAATGCCGACCGAAACCCATGCTGTCAACGTCGGAAAGACCTTAGGCCCGGGCCTTGCGCGGGACGACGGCGGCGAATAGGCCTCGCAACAATCTTTCAACGTCTCTGGGGGTCCCAATGCGTCGCTCGCTCCTGCTCGCCACCGCCATGCTCGCCATCGCCGCGCCTGCCTTTTCGCAGACGGTCGATCGCGGGCAGGTAAATCGACTCGTCGACGAGGGCACGACTCGTAGCCAGGTGATGCCGATTGCCCAGCATCTCTCCGACGTGATCGGCGCCCGCCTGACCAATTCACCCTCGATGCGCCAGGCCGAGGCGTGGACTCAGGCGAAGTTCAGCGAATGGGGCCTGAAGAACGTCCATAAGGAAGGGTATGAGTTCGGCCGCGGCTGGTGGATCAACAGCTCGAGCGTGCGCATGCTGACCCCGCGCCCGATCGTGCTGACCGCGATCCCGATCGCCTGGACCCCCTCGACCAACGGCACGATCAGCGCGCCCGTCTTCGTTGCCCCGATGTCGAAGGAACGCGATTTCGACAAATGGCGCGGCAAGCTAAAGGGCAAGATCGTCATGATCACGCAGCCCAACACCGGCAGCGAGCCTAACGAGGCGGCGTTCAAGCGCTACACCGCCGACGAACTGGCCAAGCTCGATCAATATCAGCAGCCGACCTATGATCCGGAAACCGCCGACCGCCGGCTGAAGCGGCTCGACTATTCCAAGAAGCTCGATGCCTTTCTGAAGGCCGAGGGCGCGGTCGCCTATGCCACCATGTCGCGGCTCGATTACAAGCTGGTGCACGGCGAAGGCTATCTGTTCGGGGTCGGCGAGACTCAGGAAGTGCCCGGCGTCGAGATCGCCGCCGAGGATTATCGCCGCCTCGCGCGGCTCGCAAAGGTCGGCACCGCGCCGACGGTGGAGATCAACAGCGACGTCCGCTTCGACGACAGCGACAGCAAGGCGTACAACATCTTCGCCGAAATCCCCGGCACCGATCCCAAGGCGGGCTATGTGATGGCCGGCGCGCATCTCGACTCCTGGGTCGCGGGCGACGGCGCCGCCGATAACGGCGCGGGCACCGCGATGATCATGGAGGCAGCGCGCATCCTCTCCGCCAGCGGCATCCGGCCGAAGCGCACGATCCGCTTCGCCCTGTGGACCGGCGAGGAGCAGGGCCTGCTCGGCAGCCGCGCTTATGTCGAGCAGCACCTCGCCACGCGCGGCAAGCCGAGCGACCCCGTCCTGACCGGCATGAAGAGCTATTATAGCTGGTCGACCCGCTGGCCGATCACGCCCAAGCCTGGCTGGGGCGATCTCGCTGCCTATTTCAACCTCGACAATGGCTCGGGCAAGATCCGCGGCATCTATGTCGAGAACAACCAGGCGGTCGCGCCGATCTTCCGCGACTGGCTCGCGCCCTTCTCGGGCATGGGCGCGAAGGACGTAGTGATCCGCAAGACCGGCGGCACCGATCACGTGTTCATGCAGGCAGTCGGCGTGCCCGGCTTCCAGTTCATTCAGGACCCGCTCGATTATGGCAGCCGCGTGCACCACACCAGCATCGACACCTTCGACCATCTGAAGGGCGACGATATGCGCCAGGGCTCGATCATCCTCGCGTCGTTCCTCGCCAATGCAGCCAATGCCGACAAGGCGCTGCCGCGACCCCCGCTGCCGACCGAACCGGTCGTCACCGATCCCTTCGCTTACACCGTGGATGACGACTGATGGCCCGCAAAGGACACCGCCCCTCCCAGGCTCCCGCCGGTCGCCCCCGTTTCTGGGGGCGGCACGCGGTGACGGCCGCGCTCGCCAATCCCGAGCGTACGGTGCGCAAGCTATGGGCAACGCGCGAGGCGCTCGCCTCGCTCGACATCCCGCCGGTGATCCCGATCGTCTATGCCGAGGTCACCGATCTCGCGCGGCTGGTGCCGGGCGATGCCCCGCATCAGGGGCTGGTGGCCGAGGTCGATCCTCTGGAGGATATCTGGCTGGGCGACCTGCTCCAGCAGGGTGCCGACGACAAACGCCCGCTGGTCGTGCTCGACCAGGTGACCGATCCGCATAATGTCGGCGCGATCCTGCGTTCGGCGGCGGCGTTCGATGCGCTGGGCATCGTCACCCCCGATCGTCATGCGCCACCCGAATCGGGCACGATCGCGCGCTCGGCCTCGGGCGCGCTCGAGATCGTTCCCTGGGTTCGCGTGGTGAACCTCGCCCGTGCGCTGGAGGAGATTGCCGAAGCCGGTTTCTGGCGCGTCGGCCTGACCGGCGAAGCGACGCAGACCCTGGCCGAGGCGATGGGGGAGACTCGCGTCGCGCTGGTGCTGGGTGCCGAGGGCGAAGGCATGCGGCAGAACACCGCGGCGCATTGCGACGAGCTTGCGCGTCTGCCGATCTCGCCTAAGGTGGAAAGCCTGAACGTGTCCAATGCGGCGGCAATCGCCCTTTATGCGGTGACGACACGGGGCTGATCACAATGGACCTGACCGGGGGCAAGACCATGGCGGCACGACTTTCGCGGCTGATGCTCGTGTTGCTGATGCCGTTCGCGCTGGCGAGCTGCGTGCTGACGCCGGGCAAGTTCGTCTCGACCCTGCGCATCGACGCGGACCGGCATTTCACCTTCACCTATGTCGGCGAAGTGCTCGCGCTCGATATCGGCGAGGATATGATGAAGGGCCTGGGCGATACCTCGTCCGAGGCCCCGACCGACCCGACCGGCGGAGACGGCGACGCGACACTGCAGAAGCTCGCCTTCCAGGACAGGGACGGGGAAGACAAGGCAGAGGCTGCCAAAAAGGCGGCCGCCAAGAAAGCCGCGGCAGAGGCCAAGAACCGCACGATCGCCGAAACGCTGTCGAAGGAGGCGGGATACCGCAAGGTGACCTATCTCGGCGACGGCAAGTTCAGCATCGATTATGCGATTTCGGGCACGCTCGATCATGCCTTTATGTGGCCGTACAATGTCGATGCGGAAGTGATGTTCCCGTTCATCGCGGTCGAGCTGCGCGCCAACGGCACGGTGCGGATCAAGGCGCCTGCCTTCGCCAATGACAGCGGCAAGGCCACTAGCAGCATGGGCATGCCCGGCATGGACAAGACGTCGAGCCAGCTCGACGGCGTCTTCACGCTCGATACCAATGCCGAGATTGTCAGCCAGAACAACGAGGAAGGCGCCGTGGCGACGGCGGGTGGGCGAAAGACGGTGACGTGGAAGGCGACCCCGCTGACCAAGGACGCCCCAAGCGCCGTGCTGCGGCTGGCGGCGGCGAAGTAATCTTCTAGCCCCTCCCCTTCAGGGGAGGGGCTTAGAGCTCAATCCTCGGCCGCGATCGTCACCTTCAGGCCGTCCAGTGCATCGGTCAGCTCGATCTGGCACGACAGGCGCGAGGTCGCGTCGCGATCCGAGGTGGAATCGAGCAGGTCGTCCTCATCGGGGCTCATCTTCGGGAGTTTGGCAGCAAATTCCGGGTCGACATGGACATGGCAGGTGGCGCAGCTGCAGCAGCCGCCGCACAGCGCCAGGATCTCGTCGATCCCGGCGTCGCGAATCGCCTCCATCACCGAAAGCCCGGTTTCGCCCATGATCTCGCGTTCTTCCCCTTCACGGGTCACGACGATAAGCTTGGGCATCCATTCCTCCTCAGGGGTTCGGCGTCGCCATGCCGCCCCGGGCGCCGCTAATCAAGGGACGACACCATGGGCCTGAGCGCCGAACAGCTTCGCGCGGCGCTCGATACGCTTGCCGCGGGCGAGCCGTGCTTCGCCGTCGCGATCGAACGGGCCGGTTATCCTCCGCCACGAATCCGCGCGCGCGGCTATGCCACCTTGCTGCGCACGATCATCGGGCAGCAGGTCAGCACCAAGGCGGCCGAGTCGGTGTGGCGCAAGCTGGAGGGCATCGTCGGCAGCCTCGACGACCCCGGCAATATCGCCCGCGCCAGTGACGAGCAGCTGCGCGAGGCCGGCCTGTCGCGGCAAAAAGCGAGCTACGCGCGCAGCCTGGCCGACGAGGTGACCAGCGGGCGGCTCGATCTCGACAATCTTCCGGCCGATGACGAGGAAGCGATCGCGGCGCTCGTCCGGATCAAGGGCATCGGTCGCTGGTCGGCCGAGGTCTATCTGCTGTTCGCCGAAGGGCGGCCCGACATATGGCCGGCGGGCGATCTGGCCGTGCAGATCGAGATCGGCCGGATCCTGGGGCATGCCGAACGGCCAAGCGAGAAGGTGACCCGGCAAATGGCCGAAGCATGGCGCCCGCATCGCGGCGCCGCGGCGATCTTCGCATGGCACCATTATGCCGCGGACATGAAAGTGGTCTGAGCCGCCGGCTCACACCGCGAGGATCAGTTCGCGGCAGGCCATTTTACCGTACGGCAGATGATCAGCCAGCACCCCTGGACCTTCAGGCTCCGGTCGGAATCGCGACTGATAAAGGCGCGGTACGTTTTGCCCTGGAACGGGTAATAGATCTTGCCCTGCCACTTTCCGTCGCTCTGTGCCGTGAAATCGAACAGCACCTTCACGCCGACCAGCGATCGGGCACGCAACGCCGGATTGGGATTGTTGCTATCCGTCGTGGGGCCTTCTGTCTTCGCTTTTTCGGTCAGGCGGGTGATGTGACCGCACAGGGCCTTGCCACAGGGGGCGATCGTAACGACGCCCTTGCCATCCTGAGACACCCAGTCGCCGGTGATCTGGTCGGCCGCCTGGGCTAGGCCAGGAAACGCGAAGCACAACAGAAAGACGAAAACAAAACGCATGTACGGCTCCCGCGCGGGAACCCATGTCCCGTACGGTATCGATAAGGCGTGCATTCCGAAGGGCAAGATGATTCGACCCCCTGCCCTGTCCGCTGTTGACGCACGCTTCATCCCATCTAGGGGGAGTCGCGATGGCCAAAGCCGACCGCCTTGCCCGCCTCGATGAGCGGCGAACCGAGATCGAAGCGGAATATCGCGCGGCGCTGATCGCGGCCCTGCGGCTCACCGCCAGCGGGCGCTGGGGGCTGTTCGGCCACACCCAGGACAAGGCGGCCCGCGCCAAGGCGGCGCCGGTGATCGACGAGCTCGGTGAGCTGGGCGACGAGATCGACGACCTGCGCGCGCAATTGTCGATCGAGCCCTTCGCCCTCCATCAGGAATTCCTTGCCGCCCGCGGGCCGGTAAAGGCGCATGCAGTCGGCGAACCAAAACAGGCCCAGGCATGGCTCGACCGCCTGGAACAACAGGGGAGTGGCGAATGAGCGGCAAGTGGAAGATCGGGATCATCGGCGGATCCGGCCTTTACGCGATCGACGCGCTGCAGAATCCGGACTGGGGCCGGGTGTCGACTCCCTGGGGCGATCCATCGGACGATCTGCTTTTCGGAACGATCGGCGATGTCGAGCTGGTCTTCCTGCCGCGTCATGGTCGCGGCCACCGCATCCCGCCCTCCGCCCTCAATTTCCGCGCGAACATCGATGCGTTGAAGCGGAGCGGCTGCACCGACATCCTCGCTATCTCCTCGATCGGGTCGTTGCGCGAGGAGTTGCCGCCGGGGCATTTCGTGGTGGTCGACCAGTTCATCGACCGCACCGTGGCGCGCACCTCCAGCTTCTTCGGCCCCGGCATGGTCGCCCATGTCTCGATGGCCGAGCCGGTCTGCCCCCGCCTTTCCGCCTTTGCCGCCGAAGCCGTACAGGCGGCCGGCGGGTCGATCGCCAAGGGCGCGACCTATCTCGCGATGGAAGGCCCGCAATTCTCCAGCCGCGCGGAAAGCCTGCTCTACCGCCAATGGGGTGCCGACGTGATCGGCATGACCGCGATGCCCGAGGCCAAGCTCGCGCGTGAAGCCGAGCTGCCCTATGCGCTGATCGGCATGGTCACCGACTATGATTGCTGGCGCGAGGAAGCCGCGTTCGTGGAGGTGAGCGACGTGATCAGGCAGATGTCGGCCAACGGCACGATCGCGCGCAAGGCAGTGCTGGAATTCGTCGCCGCGCTGCCGGCGGAGCGTACCCCCTCGCCGCTCGATACCGTGCTCGACCATGCGCTGATCACCGCACCCGAGGCGCGAGACCCGGCGATGCTGGCGAAACTCGATGCTGTCGCGGGCCGAGTCCTCGGTTAAGACCCAACCAGACGCGGCACCGGCAATTGACGGCATGACGCGCATAAGAGAGGTTATCGCATGTCCCCGCCGCCTTCAGCCACGACCGCGTCCGGATATGACGGCATGAAGGACATGCGCCCGCATCGCCCGTCGCTCTCCGAAAGCTATCGCACGATCGCGGTGCCGCTGGGCAAGGGCGGCTTCTGGCGCAAGACGGCGGCGTTCGCCGGGCCGGGCTATATGGTCGCGGTCGGCTATATGGATCCGGGCAATTGGGCGACCGATCTCGCGGGCGGATCGGCCTTTGGCTATACCCTGCTCTCCGTCATCCTGCTGTCGAACATCATGGCGATGGTGCTTCAGTCGCTCTCGGCGAAGCTCGGCATCGTTACCGGGCATGATCTCGCCCAGGCGTGCCGTGCCAATTACAGCCCGGTGGTCAATTTCTGCCTGTGGGTATTGTGCGAACTGGCGATCATCGCCTGCGACCTGGCCGAGGTTCTCGGCACCGCGATCGCGCTGCAATTGCTGTTCGGTATGCCGCTGGTCGCGGGCGTCTGCCTGACCGCGTTCGACGTGCTGCTGATCCTGGCGCTGCAGCGTTTCGGCTTCCGCAAGCTCGAAGCCTTCATCGTAGCCCTGCTGGTCGTGATCGCGGGCTGCTTCGCCTATGAACTGGCGCTCGCCCAACCGAGCGTCGCGGCGATCATGGGCGGGCTCATCCCCTCGACCGAGATCGTCACCAATCCGGCGATGCTCTATATCGCGATCGGCATCCTCGGCGCCACGGTGATGCCGCATAATCTTTATCTGCACAGCTCGATCGTGCAGACCCGTCGCTTCGGGCAGGACGAAGCGGGCAAGCGCGACGCGATCAAGCACGCGACGATCGACAGCACCGTCGCGCTGACGCTGGCGCTGTTCATCAACGCCTCGATCCTGATTCTCGCCGCCGCGGCCTTTCACGTCAACGGACGGACCGATGTCGCGGAGATCAACGACGCCTACAAGCTGCTCTCGCCGACGCTCGGCGCGGGTGCCGCAAGCGTGCTGTTCGCGGTGGCGCTGCTTGCCTCGGGGCAGAATTCGACGGTGACGGGCACGCTGGCCGGGCAGATCGTCGCGGAAGGATTTCTCGACCTCAAGCTGCCGATCTGGCTGCGACGCATGGTGACCCGCCTGCTCGCGATCGTGCCGGCGGTGATCGTGGTCGGCATTGCCGGCGATTCCGGCGCGACCAAGCTGCTGGTGCTGAGCCAGGTCGTGCTGAGCCTGCAACTGCCCTTTGCGATCGTGCCGCTGGTAGCCTTCACCAGCGACAAGCAGCAGATGGGCGCGCTGGCCAATGCCTTGTGGCTGAAGATCGCCGCCTGGGTGATTGCCGCAACGGTGATCTGCCTGAACGTCAAGCTGTTGAGCAGCTTCTTCTTCTGATCCTCCCCGGCACGGGGAGGCATTAGCGGCGCGCCATCGCCACGACGCGCCGTGCCTGTTCGAGGTGCAGCAGTTCGACCATCTCGCCTTCGACCCGGATGACGCCCTTGCCCGCATTCTCCGGCACGGCGAAGGCCGCGATGATGCGGTCGGCCCAGGCCAGTGCTTCCGTCGTCGGGCCGTAAGCGCGGTTGGCCGCGGCAATTTGCGCGGGGTGGATCAGCGACTTGCCATCGAAGCCGAATATCGCCCCCTGCGCGCATTCGGCGGCAAGCGCCGGCCCGTCCTCGATCACGTTGCAGACGCCGTCCAGCGCCACCAGGCCCGCGGCACGCGCGGCGGTGACGATCATCGCGAGATGGCCGAGCAACGGGGTGCGATCCGGCCCGGGCGTGCAGCGCATCTCCTTGGCGAGATCGTTGGTGCCGGCGAGCAGGCCCTGGAGCCTGGTCGTGCCGGCCGAAGCGACGATCGCGGGCAGATCGAGCATGCCCGCGCACGTCTCGATCATCGCCCACAGCGGAAGTCCGTCGAGCAGTGCGCTGGCGGCTTCAAGGTCGGCGGGATGCGAGACCTTGGGCAGCACCACTGCCTCGAAGCCAGAACCCGCCACGGCGCGGCAATCATCGGCACCCCAGGGCGTATCGAGCGCATTGACCCGGACGAACAGCGCGCGATCGCCGAACCCGCCGGCCGCCGCGGCGGCAATGGCCTGATCGCGCGCCGCTGCCTTCAGCTCGGGCGCGACCGAATCCTCGAAATCCAGGATCACCGCATCGCAATCTAGACTGCGTGCCTTCTCCACCGCACGCGCGTTCGAGGCGGGCATGAACAAGGCGCTGCGATACGGGCGGATGGTCATGGGCGGCTCCTGCGAACGGTTTGCCCGCATACAGGATGTTGCCGCTCCCTGCGCAAGGCCGATCAGTCGTTCGCGCTGCCGGGCTCCGCCATGTGGCCATGCTGTTCGGCAAGGACCGACGCCGGCGTGACATTCGCCAGTGTCGCCTGGAGCTTGTTCTTCCACCCTGAAACGACGCTCGCCTTGCCACCCATCAAGGCATCCCAGCCGTCCCTGGCAACGTCGGCCGGTTCGCTCTTGTTGTCATTGGCACCGACCGAAGTATCCAACATATCGGCGCGGTCGAAGAATTCGGTTTCGACCGGCCCTGGCATCAGGGTGGTAAGCGTGACGCCCTTGGACTCCTTGATTTCGTTGCGCAGCGCGTCCGTGAAATTGTCCACGAATGCCTTGGTGCCGTTATAGACAGCGTTGAAGCTGCCCGGGATGAACCCCGCGATCGAGCCTGTGACGAGCACCTTGCCTTCGTCGCGCGCGACCATCTCCTTCAGCACCTTCTGCAACAGATAGAGCGTGCCGGTGATGTTCGTGTCGATCACATGCCGCCAATCGGCCACCTGCTGGTCGAGGAAGCCGTGACCAAGGCCGCGCCCGGCATTGGCGCAAAGCAGGTCGATCGTCCGGCCACCCGTGGCGGCCAGTAGCCGGTCGACGCCCTCGATCGTGGACAAATCCGCTTCGACTGACTGAACATCAGTGCCGAACTGCCTGGAATCCGCCGCGGCGGCATCGATCAGCGCTTCGTCCGCGACCACGATCAGGTCATAGCCGCCCTTCGCGGCGAGCGTGGCGAGTTCGAAACCGATGCCGGTCGAGGCGCCGGTGATGATCGCGAGTTTGTTGGGCATGGTCACTCTCCTCAGGCCGCGACGCGATCGAGACCGGGCTTGAGCACGATCTTGGTCACTTCGTTCTGCTTGTCGTGGAACATCTTGTAACCCTCGGGCGCCTGCTCCAGCGGCATCCGGTGGCTGATCAGGAAGGTCGTATCGATCTTGTCCTCGACGATCGCGTTGAGCAGGCCAGGCATATAATGCTGCACATGAGTCTGACCCGTCTTGAGCGTCAGTCCCTTTTCCATGAAGGCTCCCAGCGGAAACTTGTCGACAAAGCCGCCATAGACCGCCGGCATCGATACCCGGCCGCCCTTGCGGCAGGCCAGGATCGCCTGCCGGATCGAGTGAATCCGGTCCGTGCCGAGAAAGGTCGATGCCTTGATCTGGTCGATGACATTGTCGACGAAGAAGCCGTGCGCTTCCAGTCCGACCGCGTCGATCACCGCGTCGGGGCCGATACCCCCGGTCATTTCCATCAGCGCCTCATAGACGGCGCTCTCCTCGAAATTGATCGTCTCCGCGCCGAACCGCTTCGCCAGATCGAGCCGGTGCGGGAAATGGTCGATCGCGATGACGCGCTCGGCACCCATCAGGAAGGCCGACTGGATCGAGAACAGGCCGACCGGGCCGCAGCCCCATACCGCCACCGTGTCGCCGGGCTCGATGTCGGCATTCTCGGCTGCCTGCCAGCCCGTTGGAAGGATGTCCGACAGGAACAGCACCTTGTCGTCGTCGATCCCATCCGGGATCACGATTGGGCCGACATCGGAAAAGGGCACGCGGACATATTCGGCCTGACCGCCGGCATAGCCGCCGGTCATGTGGCTGTAGCCGAACAGGCCGGACATGGGCTGGCCATATAATTCCTGCGCGATGTCCTGATTGTCGGCCGGCAGCCCGTTGTCGCAGGCGGAATATTGATGCTTGCCGCAATGATAACAGCTGCCGCAGGCGATGGTGAACGGCACCACGACGCGCTGGCCCTTCTTCAGGGTGGATTTCGGACCGACATCGACCACTTCGCCCATGAATTCATGGCCCAGCACGTCACCCGCCATCATCGTCGGGATATAACCATCGTAAAGGTGAAGGTCGGAGCCGCAGATCGCCGTCGAGGTAACCTTGATGATCGCGTCGCGGGGGTTGAGGATCTCGGGGTCGGGGACCGTATCCATGCGGACGTCGTGCTTCCCGTGCCAGGCTAGTGCGCGCATCGGATCAATCCTTTTCTTCATCAAGTTGGGCGCGGGTCCAGGAGGAAGTGGCGATCTCACCCGTTTCCATCAGCTGTTTGAATCGGCGCAGGTCGCGGCGGGCCTGGATCGCAGGCTCGCGCTGGAACATCTTGGCGATCAGCTTGCCAATCGCGCCCGCCGGCGGATCGTAGAGGATGGTCGCGGTCACGACCGTGCCGCGCGCACCAGCATCGCGGAAATCGATCCGCCCGCTGTTCGGCACGTCAGCGCCTTCTTCCGAGGCCCAGGCGATGAAGCTGTCGGGCTGTTCCTCGGTCACGACCGAATCCCATTCCACCGCCTTGCCGCCCGGGGCCTTGACCACCCAATGCGAACGCCGGTCGTCGAGCACATCGATACGTTCGACATTTTCCATGAAGGTCGCGAGGTTCGTGAAATCGCGCCAATAGGCGAACAACTCAGCGACCGGCCGGTTGATCGTGACGGCGCGTCCGGAGAGCGAATCACCCTTGGGTTCGATCAGCGTTTCGGTGGCGCGATCGACGGCGTCGCGTCGCTTCGACGCCGTAAGCGGCGCATCATCGCTACGGTCCCTGACGGTATCGGGCATCCTGCTTCTCCTTGGATATGCCCACCCAACCGGCCTGGAAGCGTGTCGTTCCTATCGTTTCGCGTGAGAAATCTTATATTTACGAACGGGTGCCTCAAAACGTCGCGAGATCAGACGCAGCGGGATCGGAAGGCACGCGCCTTCTCGACGGCGAGCCGCGCGCGTGTGAAAGGACCAGCGATGACCCTCGCCTCGATGAAAGCGCTCTGGCGCCAGGCCGCTCTATTCTTCGTCGCCTTTGCGCGCTTCGCCGGCGTGCGGGGCTGGATCGCCGCTGCGCTGGTCGGGTCGTCGGCGATTCTCGACGGCATGGGGCTGGTGCTGCTGATCCCCATCGTCGAAGCGGTGGTCAGCCCGGAAAGCGGCCAGCTGCCGACGCGTGTGATATTCGACAGGCTTGGGGTGCAAAGCCAATTGGCCAGGCTCGCGGCGCTGATCGCGGCATTCGTCGTGCTATCCCTGCTTCGTGCGGTGACACTGTATGCGCGCGACATGCAGCTTGCGCGGCTGCAGGGCGATTTCACCCAGAATGAGCGCGTCAGGATCATCAGGTCCCTGGCCGCCGCGCCGTGGAACCGGATCGCGGCGCTGAGCCATGCGCGGGTCACCAGCCTCGTCAGCGTCGAGGTCAACCGCATCGGAGCGGGTGCCCAATTCATGATCCAGGGCGGGATCGCACTGGTGATGCTGGTCGTGCAGGGCGCGCTTGCCGTGGTGCTGGCGCCGGTGCTCGCGCTCACGATCGGCGCGATCGTCGTGATCGGGGGGGGCGTGGTCTTGCTGGCGCAGGGGCATATCCGCAATCTGGGCCTTGGGCTGGTCGACGCCAATCACCGGATGATGGGCAGCGCGGCGGGCTTTCTCGGCGGATTGAAAGCGGCGACCGCGCAGAATGCGCAGCATGGTTTCGCGGAGGAGTTCGCGGCGATCCAGCGTTCGGTCCGGGAACGACAACTGGAATTCACCCAGCGCCAGGCGCGGAGCCGGCAAGTCTTCGCGATCGGATCGGCACTGATGGGCGCGGTCGTCGTGCTGACCGGCTATGCCGCAGCGATACCGCCTGCCGTATTGATCACGCTCGTGCTGATCTTCGCCCGGATGAGCGGGCCGGCGATGCTGATCCAGCAATCGGTGCAGAACTTCTTCTTCGGCCTTCCCGCCTTCGAGGCGATCCGCAAGCTCGAGCGGGAACTGGACGCCAGCGTAGCCCCCGCCCCTGTCCCGGTCGCGCCGCCGCCAGGGGCGATCGAGTTGCAGGGCGCATCCTTCCTCCATCCCGGCGGCGGCGGGCTGCATCCGGCGGATCTCAGGATCGAGCACGGTTCCTTTGTCGGCGTTACCGGGCCGTCAGGCGCGGGCAAGACGACGCTGGTCGAGCTGCTGACCACATTGCAGGAACCGCAGACCGGACAGATGCTGGTCGGTGGTGTGTCACTCGACGCGGCGCGACAGGCGGGCTGGCGCGAGAGCCTTGCCTATGTTCCGCAGGAAGGCTTCCTGTTCAACGACACGGTACGCCGCAACCTTACCTGGGGGACGACGGGCATCGACGATGCGCGGCTATGGGATGCGCTGCGCCTCGCCGGTGCCGAGGAGATTGTCGGGCGGTTACCCGAGGGGCTGGACTCGCTGGTCGGCGAACGCGGTATCGCGCTGTCGGGTGGCGAGCGCCAGCGGCTGGCGATTGCCCGCGCCCTGCTCCGCAACCCGCGCCTGCTGGTGCTCGACGAAGCAGCGAACGCGATCGACGCGGCAGGCGAGGCCGCGCTGCTCGAACGGCTCGCGGCACTCGACCCGCGACCGACCATCGTGATGATCTCGCACCGCGCAGAAAGCCTGGTGCGGTGCGACCGGGTGGTCATGGTCGAACTGGGGCGGCTTTCGGCCTAGCGACCCGACAGCACGATCGAATGACGCGTCGTTGCGGCAGCGCCGGAATCCCTGTTCGCGCGCCGTAACAGGTCGGTCAACTGAACCGCCCGCCAAGCATCTTGCGACCAATCGATGCGATGTTGAATCAACGCCAGCGGGTTCGCCGGTTAGCGCTCAGGCCCCGGGAACAACCCCAGCGCCGCGACCTCTTCGGCGGTGAAGTCGATGCCGAAGATCTGGCTCAGCCGAGCGCGATAGTCAGCCGGATCGACCATGTCGGCCGTCAAGTCCTGCTCACCGGCGCGGCAGCGATACACCCGCTCCGTCAGGCCGGCGAGGCCCTGCGGCAGCACCATGCTGACGATGCGCGCCTGCATGAAACGGCTCTCCGGCGCGGCCGAGGTCCAGCGGTTGCTCAGTTCGAGATCGGCATCCCACACCTGGCCGAGCGTGAAGCTGTATTGCGGCTGGAAACCCGAGCCGGTGCTGCGTCCGTCGGTGCTGCCGGGATGACCGTCGCGCAGCAGCATCCAGCCGTGCAGCGCATCGCGATCGAGCCGGAAGCGGGCGCCGTCCGGCGCCTCGGCCGTCGCGCCTTCGATCAGCGGCATGATCGGCGTGAAGCTGCCGCCGAAGCCGGAATCCGCGATCCATTCCTGATCACCGATGGTGACGAGGCTGAAAGTGTGGGTCAGTGGCGGCGTGTCGACGGCGGCAAGCCAGACGCGGGCGAGCAGCGGGCGCGCCTCGAAGCCGAGCGCGGCCAGCGCGTCGAGGAACAGGCGGTTATGCTCGAAGCAATAGCCGCCGCGCCTGGCAGTAACGAGTTTCGCGAAGACCGACGCGCTGTCGATCCGGATGCCGCGCCCGAGGATGACGTCGAGATTCTCGAACGGAATGGCGAGACGGTGGGCACGCTGGAGCGCGGCCAGCCCCTCGGCATCAGCGAGCGGCCGTTCACCGAGGGCGATACGGGCGAGATAGGCGTCCAAGTCGAACATGGGGGGCGCTTACTTGCTTTCTCCCCTCCCTGAAAGGGAGGGGTCGGGGGTGGGTACCGCCGAGGCACTCGGCGGGTTGACGTCAGATGCACAGGCATGGGTTAGGTCGGAACGGCGAGCTTTGCTCGCCAACCCACCCCCTACCCCTCCCTTTCAGGGAGGGGAAAAGGTCATTTCGAATAGCCGGTCATCGAATAGGGCCGGTCCTTTTCTGCCGTGGCCCAGGTCGCGTTGGGTGTCGCCTGCATCACGAAACGGAGCTCGCCGCCAGCCACGATCTCGCTATGGCGGATGAAGCCGCGGGGCAGTGGTTTGCCGTTGAGCAGGACCTGGCCGACATAGCGATTCGTGTCCGACATCCCCTCGGCGCGGATGGTGAAGCTTTTGCCGTTCGGCAGGTTCAGCACGGCGCGATCCACGAACGGCCGTCCGATGACATATTCGCCCGTGCCAGGCGCAACCGGATAGAAACCGAGCGACGTGAAGACGAGCCATGCCGACATCTGGCCGAGATCGTCATTGCCGGACAGGCCGTCGGGCGTCGGCTTGTACTGGCTGTCGACGATCTGCTTCAGCCGCTCCTGCGTGCGCCAGGGGCTGCCAGCATAGCTGTAGAGATAGGCGACATGATGGCTCGGTTCGTTGCCATGGATATACTGCCCGATCAGGCCGGCGATATCCTCGGCATGGCTGTAATCGACCTTGCTGTTGTCGAAGTCGAACATCGCGTCGAGCTTTTTGACGGTGGCCGCATCGCCGCCGAGCACGCGGATCAGGCCGCCCTGATCCTGCGGGGCGAACCAGGAATATTGCCAGGCATTCCCCTCGGTATAGTCGCTGCCATAGTTGATCGCGGTGGGATCGAACGGTGCGCGGTAGCTGCCATCGGCCTTGCGGGCGCGCAGGAAACCGGTCTTCACGTCGAAGCTGTTGCGCCAGTTGAGCGCCCGCTTGTCGAAGCGGTCGGCCACATCCTTGCGGCCCATCGCCCGCGCCATCCGGGCGATCGTCCAGTCGTCATAGGCATATTCGACGGTCTTCGATGCCGCCTCCGGCTCGCGGTCGATCGGCACGTAACCGAGCTTCATATAGTCGCCCAGCCCGCCATAAGGCGCGTAATCGGCGCTCGCGACCATGGCATCGAGCGCAGCCTTCGCATCGAAGCCCTTGATGCCCTTGAGATAGGCATCGGCGATGACCGGGACGGCGTGATAGCCGATCATGGTCCATGTCTCGCGGCCGTTGAACTGCCAGACGGGCAGGATGCCGAACGGACTGTCCTGACGGCTGGCGACCAGCGAATTGACGAAATCGCTGTTACGCTTCTCCGGCTGGATCAGGGTCAGCAGCGGATGCTCGGCGCGGAAGGTGTCCCATAGCGAAAAGGTCGAATGATAGGTGAAGCCCGTTGCCCGATGGACCTGATCGTCGGGCCCGCGATAGCGGCCATCGGCATCGCCATACACGCTCGGCGCGACCAGCGTGTGGTAGAGCGCGGTGTAGACGGTCTTCTTCATCGGTGCGGGCGCATCGATGACGACCGCGCCGAGAGCCTTTTCCCAGGCGGCGCGGGTCTGCGCGCGGATCGTGTCGAAGCTGCCGGGCTCGCTTGCGAGGTTGGCGAGCGCGCCGGCCTCGTCGACGCCGGAGATCGCGACATGCACTTCGAGCGGCCTGGTCAGCGCGCCGAAATCGAGCCGGGCGACGAGCGCGCGTCCGGCCAGTTGCTCGACGGAATCGTCACCGCGACCGGGGCCCTGGAAGCCCTTGTACGGCACATCCTCCTCGCGGTTGACGAAAGCATGGCCGGTCAGCGGGGCGGAGAAGCGCATGGCGAAGAACAGCTTGCGCGCCGGCGCCCAGCCCCGCGTCTCGCGCATGCCGGTGATCGTACCATCGGGCCGCACGCGGACCGAGGACCAGAGGATCTTGCCGGGATAATTATAGATGCTCGACCGCAGATCGACGACCAGATGCGCCGCCTTGCCAACGGGAAAGCCGTAGCGATGCACGCCGACCCGGGTGCCGGCGGTCAGTTCCGCGCGGACGCCGGGATCGTCGAGCGTCACCGCATAATAGCCGGGCGTCGCAACTTCGCTCGCATGGCTGAAGCGCGAGCGGTAGCCCGAGCCCGGCTTCGCGGTATCGCCGGGTTCGAGCGAAACGCTATCGCCGACGACGGGACTGACAAGGACGTCCCCAAGATCGCTGTGCCCCGCGCCGGAGAAATGGGTGTGCGAGAAACCGAGGATCGACGAATCCTCGTGGCGATAGCCCGCCGCCCATTTGTAGCTCTGCTTGAACGGCTTGATCTCGGTGTCGGGGCTCAGCTGCACCATGCCGAACGGGGCGACCGCGCCCGGAAAAGTGTGTCCTTCACCGCCGGTGCCGATGAACGGATCGACCGACTCGATCGGGGCGCTGGGCGAAACCGGCGCCGTCTGCGCGGTGGCGAGGCTGGCCGCAGAGCCGAGGCACAGGGCGGCGATGACCGTGATGCGATTCATCGGCGCGTTAGACCATAAGAGCGGGGAGCGGTGAAGCACCCGCCCCGCAGGAAATGCTGGTCAACGTTGTCATAAATCGTCCCAACGTCACAAAAACCCTTGTTTCGTGGCCGTTCCGGAAGGCAGTATGCGCGCCGCTTGCAGTATCGCGCGCCGTTGGCGGGCTACCGCGGTGATAATTCCCATGCTAGCGGGGCGGATATGGATCTCGGGCGTCGCGCAACTATTATCGATGTGGCCCGGGAGGCGGACGTATCGATCAAGACCGTGTCGCGCGTGTTCAACGACGCGCCCAATGTCACGCCCAAGACCCGCGACCGGGTGATGAAGGTCGCGACCGCGCTGCATTACCATCCCAATGTCGTGGCGCAGGGCCTGGTCGGGCGGCGCTCCTATCTGCTCGGCCTGCTCTACGAAAATCCCAGCCCCAACTATGTGGTGGAGTTGCAGCAGGGCGCGCTCGACCGGTTGCAGGGTGAGAAATACCGGCTGGTCGTGCTGCCGGTCGGCCAGGTCTCGGCGATCGCCGACAAGATCGTCTCGCTGGTACGCTCGGCCGCGCTGGACGGCGTGGTGCTGACGCCGCCCGCATCGGACCATCCCGTGGTGCTCGAGCAACTGAAGGCGGCGCGCTTCCCGTTCGTGCGCATCGCGCCGACGCGGTCGCCCGAATTGGGGCCGCGCACCCTGACCGACGATGTCGGCGCGGCGCGGATGATGACCGAATATCTCATCTCGCTCGGCCACAAGCGCATCGGCATGATCAAGGGCGACCCAAGCCATCCCGCGAGCGAGGCGCGGCTGCTCGGCTATTCCAGCGCGCTCGCGGCGGCCGGACTGAAGATGCGGCTCGACGATATCGAGCAGGGCATGTTCAACTTCGAGTCCGGCCTGCAGGCCGCCGCTCGCCTGCTCGGCCGGCGCGACCGCCCTACCGCGATCTTTGCGCAGAATGACGACATGGCGGCCGGTGCGATCATGGCGGCGCATGATCTCGGCATCGACGTGCCGCGGGAGCTGTCGATCGCGGGGTTCGACGACAGCGCCATCGCGCAGATCGTCTGGCCGCGCCTCACCACCATTCACCAGCCGGTGTTCGACATGGCGCGCGACGCGACCGCCATGCTTGTCGCGATGCTCGAAAAAAAGCCCCATGAGGAGCTGATCGAGCACCCGGTTGCGCTTGTTCATCGCCAATCCACCGGGCCGGCACCTACCGTTTGAAATGATCCCCCGTTCGACACGACAATCCCGCCACCATAGAGGGCGATTGGAATTGACAACGTAGGTCATCAAATGATGTAAGGGCTGCATGACCCGATTGATCGGGCGAATGAACGATCGGTTGGGAGAGTGATGATATGGTCGGCAGGCGCAGGCTGAAGGTGGCGCTCGGAGTGGCAAGCCTTGCCACCATCGCGACGGCAACGGGAATCGGCGCGGCGCAAACGCCGGGAGCCGCCTGGCCGCATGTCGGATCGCCCCTGCCGGCTGACCCTGCGATGGAGAAGCGGATCGACGCGCTGCTCGCGAAGATGTCCGTCGAGGACAAGGTGGCGCAAGTCGTCCAGCCCGACATCGGCAGCCTGACGATGGAAGACATCCGCCAGTACAAGTTCGGATCGATCCTGGCCGGGGGCAGTTCCGGCCCCAATTTCGACGACAAGGCTCCCGCCCCCGCCTGGCTGGCCTATGCCGATGCGGCGTGGGACGCCGTGACCAAGCGCGGCGACGGCCGCCCGGTGATTCCACCGATCTGGGGTATCGACGCGGTGCATGGCCATGCCAACATCATCGGCGCGACGATCTTCCCGCAGAATATCGGCCTGGGCGCGATGCGCGACCGCGACCTGATCCGGAAGATCGGCGAGGTGACCGCGAAGGAGATGGCGGTCACCGGCATCGACTGGGATTTCTCGCCGACCCTGGCGGTGGTCCGCGACGATCGCTGGGGCCGCAGTTACGAGGGTTTCTCCGAGGACCCCTCGGTGGTGCACGACTATGCCGGCGCGATGATCGAGGGGCTGCAGGGCAAGGCGGGCACGAAGGAATTCCTGCGCGACGGCAAGGTGATCGCGACCGCCAAGCATTTCGTCGGCGACGGCGGCACGGCCAACGGCATCGACCAGGGCGACAATCCCGACACCCCCGAGCGGATTCGCGACATCCATGGTGCGGGCTATCCGCCGGCGATCGCCGCGGGCGTGCAGGCAGTGATGGCGAGCTTTTCCAGCGTGCGCGGCACAAAGCTGAGCGCTGACAAGGATTTGCTGACCGGCGCATTGCGCGATCAGATGGGCTTTGACGGGCTGACCGTCGGCGACTGGAACGCGCATGGCCAGGTGCCGGGTTGCACCAACACCTCCTGCCCCGCCGCGATCAATGCCGGCATGGACATGGTGATGGCGCCGGACAGCTGGAAAGGTTTCTACGCCAGCACGCTCGCCCAGGTGAAGTCGGGCGAGATATCGACGACACGGCTCGACGAAGCGGTGCGACGCATCCTGCGCGTGAAGATCCGCGCGGGTATGTTCGAGAAGGGCAAGCCTTCCTCCCGGCCGTTCGCCGGCAAGTTCGAGCTGCTCGGATCGCCCGAGCATCGCGCGGTCGCGCGGCAGGCGGTGCGGGAGTCGCTGGTGTTGCTCAAGAACCAGGGCCATGTGTTGCCCCTGTCGCCCAAGCTCGATCTGCTGGTGGCGGGCGATGGCGCCGACAATATCTCCAAGCAGAGCGGCGGCTGGACGATCAGCTGGCAGGGCACCGGCATGACCAATGCCGACTTCCCGCATGCCCAGTCGATCTATGCCGGCATCGCCGAGGCGGCAAAAGCGGCGGGCGGCAGCGCGACGCTGAGTGTCGATGGCAGCTTCACCAAGAAGCCTGGCGCCGCGATCGTGGTGTTCGGCGAGGACCCCTATGCCGAGTTCGCCGGTGATCGACCGACCGTGGAATATCGCCCGGGCGAAAGCCGCGACCTCGACCTGCTGAAGAAGCTGAAGGCGCAGGGAATCCCCGTCGTGGCGGTGTTCCTGTCGGGCCGGCCCTTGTGGGTGAACCCGGAACTCAACGCGGCCGACGCGTTCGTCGCGGCGTTCCTGCCCGGCGGCGAGGGCGGCGGCGTGGCCGATGTCCTGCTGGCGGGCGCAGACGGCAAGCCGCGCCATGATTTCCGCGGCAAGCTCTCCTTTTCCTGGCCGAAGCGGATCGACCAGACCCCGCTCAACAAGGGCGATGCCGTTTACGACCCGCTCTTCGCCTTTGGATATGGGCTGACCTATACGGATAAGGGTGACCTCCCGGCCCTGTCCGAGGAGCGGCCGGCCGCCGCGACGCGGCCGGACGGCACGGTATTCGCGCGCGGTACCTTGCCGCCGGGCTGGCGCTTCGACCTGGCCGAACAGGGCGGTGTCGCCGAGCCGGTGACCGGCAATGCCGGCGCGACCGGCCGCGGCGGTCTCCGCCTGTCGAGCGTTGACCGGCGAGCGCAGGAGGATGCGCGCAGGATGGTCTGGGGCGCCGACGGGGGCACGGCGCGGATCGTCGCCGACAAGCAGATCGACATCGGCCGGGAGAGCAACGCGCAGTATAATATCGTCATCGAATATCGCGTGGACGCGGCGCCCACCGGCGCCGTGCGGCTGGGCATGCAGTGCGGCGCCAATTGCGCGGGGACGGTGCCGATCACCGGGGTGCTGCGCGCGGCGCCGGTCGGGCAATGGTCGACCCTCACTTTGCCGCTCAACTGCTTCGCCACCGCCGGGCTCGACCCGCGGCGGGTGAGCGCGCCGCTCACCCTGGCGAGCGACGGGGCGGCAACCCTGTCGATCTCCGACATCCGCTTCGTCAGCGCCAACGGCGTCGCGACGTGCCCGCGATGAGAGGAGCGCGACGCGGAAGACGAAAGGAGCGCCTTACCCGCCCGGCTGGTATTTCCGTTCCACATGGCCGGTGAGGTCCTGCGGGTAGAAATAGACCGGGCGGAGATTGCCGTCGGCGTAGCGCTGGGCCTGGTCGTTGAAATGCGGTGAGGCCGGGTTGCCGCTCTCGCCGCCCGCGGTGACCGTCCAGGCCTTGAGGCGCGGGCCGAATTCCACGACCGCGACGAAGCTGTTGCCGCTGGTGCCGTAATAGTTCTTCGTATTGGCATAAGGCCGCGCCCCGAACGAGGCGAGCGAGCCCCATTGCGCCGAGGTGAATGGCACGGCGATGCTCGGCTTTGAATCATCGAAATGGGCTTCGATCGAATCATCGAGGCGCTGGAAGCGGTTGATCCGGCCCCAGGCCACGCGCCAGTTGCCGAAGTCCCGGGTCAGCCGATCGACAGCCTGGACGAGCGCGTCCAGCCTGGCATCGGGCGTCACCCTGGCGGCGATATAGTCGGGCACGTTCATCGCCTCGGCACGGGCGAAGCTGCCGACGTCCTTCCACAAGGTGTCGCCCCAGAAGACCGCGAGCGCGGTGGGCTCGGACTCGGCGCTCCACCGATAATCCCAGCCCTTGAGCGAGGCGATCGGCGCGGCCAGTGTCGCGCGGCGAGGGTCGCTGGCGGGAAGCGCTTCCCATGCCGAGACGAGTTGCGGGATCAGGGCGGCGAAGGCGGGGAGATAGGAATCATACGCCGCGGCCCGCAGACGCTCAGGCGTGAAGTCGTGCTTTCCCGTCAGCACCAGATCGGCATGCGTACCGCGTGCATTGGGCCCGGCCGAATCCATGTAGCGCGGATAGTCCTTCGCCTTTGGGCTGTCGGGACCGGCGGCCTGCCACGGCCAGTCATTCGTGTTCTTCGCCCAGCCGACCGGGGGGTTGATCGCGTTGGGCAGGGTCGCGATCGCATGCAGGCCCTTCCAGTCAGTCGCCGGATCCGAGCCATCGACCGCTTTGGTATAATCGAACCTGTCGTCGCGGATCGGCACGAATTGCGGGTGGAGATAGGCGATCTCCCCCTTTGAATCGGCGAAGAGCGTGTCGTTCGAGCTGTTCGCCTGGCGCTCGGCGACGGCCATGTAGGAAGCGAGATCGGTCGTCTTGGTGCGCAACCAGCTTTGCTCGAGCGCGGGGATCGGCTTCCACATCAGCGACATGGCGATCCATTTGCCGTCGCGCTTCGCGACCACAGGCCCGTGATGGGTGCGCTGCACGGTAAAGGCGCGCGTGCCCATGGTGCCATCGGTCTGTCGATAGGAGAGAGAGATGCGGCCGCGTTCGACCGGGCGCAGCTTGTCGCCATAACGATAGGATAGCTTGCCCGAGGTGAACACGAAGGTCTCGGCGAACTCGTCGACATTGTCGACGCCGGAAGAGGTGTGCATCCAGCCGGCGTTCGCGTTGAAGCCCTGATAGATGAAGAACTGCCCCCAGGTGGAGGCGCCGTATGCATTGAGCCCCTCCCCGCTGGTCATCTGCAGCTCGGAACGGAAATAGAAGCTGGTGTGCGGGTTGATCAGCAGCAGGGCGTGGCCGTCCGCGGTATTCTTGGGCGCGATGGCGATGCCGTTGGAACCACGCGGCTCGCGGGGAACGCGGCCGAGTTCCTCGTCGGTCATCGCGACCTGGCGCCTGCCATAGAGGCTCTCCAGCTCCGACAGCGAGATGCGCTCGATATCGCCACCGATGCTGCCTTCGGTGAAGGACAGGGCCATCCATGGCTCGAAGCGCTTCAACACCTTGGCATGCGTGTCGGGATGGGTGGCGAGATAATAGTTCAGTCCGTCCGCCCAGGCCTGCATCAGCTTGCGCAGCCAGGCCGGGCTCTCGCGATATTGTTTCTGCAGCACGACCGGATCGACATAGAGACGCTGGCGCAGATCGGCCCAGATCGCCTTCTCGCCTTCCGCCTCGGCGGTGCGGCCGAGCGCAGTGAGATAGTTCGCCTCGATCCGGCTGAAATCATCTTCCGCCTGCGCATAGATCGCGCCGAACACGGCGTCGGCGTCGCTCTTGCCGACGACATGGGCGATGCCCCAATCGTCGCGCGTGATGGTGACGCGGGCGGCCTGGGCCTTCCAGCCCGCCTTCTCGTCCGGCGCGGCATGGGCGATGCCGGGGGTCAGGAGAGCAAGCGCGAGGAGCGGGTTGCGAAGGCGGCGGCTGAGTCTATCCATGAGACAAGGGCTATCCGGCGCATCGTGGCGCGGCAAGGAGAACGGGCGATGAAGTGGCTGCTGGCGCTGACCCTGTCGATCGCCGCGCCCGTGGCGGCGGCCGAGCCGCCCATCCTGCTGCGCCCGGCACAGGTGTTCGACGGGGTCGACCCGAAACCTCATGCCGGGTGGGACGTGCTGATCGAAGGCGGCAAGATCGTCGCGGTCGGGCCGACGCTGACGGCCCCTGCCGGTGCGCGCACGATCGACCTGCCGGGCCAGACCCTGATGCCGGGCATGATCGAGGGCCACGGCCATCTGTTCCTGCATCCCTATAACGAGACGAGCTGGGACGATCAGGTGCTGCACGAGCCGCTGGCGCTGCGTACCGCGCGCGCGGTGGCGCAGGCACGCGCGACCCTGATGGCGGGCTTCACCAGCGAGCGCGATCTCGGCACCGAGGGCGCGGGCTATGCCGATGTCGGATTGCGCCAGGCGATCGACCAGGGCGTGGTGCCGGGGCCGCGCCTGAGCGTGGCGACCCGCGCGATCGTGGCATTGGGCGCATATGGCCCCAAGGGATTCGAGCCGGGCGTTGCCATTCCGCAGGGCGCCGAGGAAGTGAGCGGCGTCGACGGCATGGTCCGCGCGGTGCGCAGCCAGATCGCGGCGGGCGCCGATGTGGTGAAGCTCTATGCCGATTACCGCTGGGGGCCGGGCGAGCCAAGCCGCGCCACCCTGTCGCTGGCCGAGATCACCGCCGCGACCGAGGCGGCACATGACGCGGGCCGCACCGTGGCGGTCCATGCCTCGACCGCCGAGGGCATGCGTCGCGCGATCGCCGCGGGGGTCGACACGATCGAGCATGGCTATGGCGGCACACCGGAGATCTTCAAGGCGATGGCGGTCAAGGGGATCGCGCTGTGCCCGACGCTTGCCGCGTCCGATGCGGTAGCGCGCTATCGCGGCTGGAACGGCGCCGATCCTGCGCCAACGAGCGTGACCGAGAGCCGCAAGAGCTTCGCCCTGGCCCGCGCGGCCGGGGTGATGATCTGCATGGGCGGCGATGTCGGCGTGTTCGCGCATGGCGAGAATGCGCGCGAGATGGAATTGATGGCTGCGGGCGGCATGCCGACGCCTCAGGTGCTGATCGCCGCGACCTCGGGCAATGCGCGGGCTTTCCACCTCGATGGCAAGGTCGGTGCGGTGAAGGCCGGGTTGCTCGCCGATCTGATCGCGGTGAGCGGCGACCCGACCAGGGACGTGGCGGCGGTGCGTGACGTGCGGCTGGTGATCAAGGGCGGCGTGGTGGTGAAGGGGCCCTGACGCGCGGCGTGGCGGCTTCAAGTAAAGCTGTTGGAGTCGGATCGAACCCCGCCAGTATTCGTCGAATTTTGCGACCCACCTGCGAAGGGGGCGAATCGCGGTGCTATTTTGCTCCTGTAACGGGTTTAGTTGGGGCGACAGAAACGGTGTTGGAAGCGCAAGAAACGCGTCGTGAAATATCGCGCAGGCGGCATTTGACGAATAATTGCCGAATTCCGCGAGGGGTATCAGGAGTTGTTCGCGCTCTTCTTGGGGATCGTTGAGGGCTGGAATCTCTACTGCCACGGGTTGCCTCGCTCCGAACGCCGGCGTGGAGCGCCGGGCGAGAGACGATAGCGGGCGGTGCGAGAGGTTGAATCGGAGGCGCCCCTCCCTTCTGCGTTCTCCGGCGAAGCCGGGGAACATTTATGCCTGGGCTACGCCTGCGCCGCCAGCCCCGCAGCGGCGATGCCGGCGAGGGCGCAGGCCTCGTCATTGTCCGAGCTGTCGCCCGTGATCCCGACCGCGCCGATCGGCAGGCCTTCCGCATCCACCACGATAACCCCGCCCGCCGCGGGGACGATGCCGTGCGTCGCCATCGTGCCGAGCGACGCGACGAAGCTCGGCCGGTTCGCCGCCATCTCGCCGATCTTCCGGCTCGATACGCCGAGCGCCAGCGCGCCGGCCGCCTTGCCCGAGGCAATCCGCTCGCGCAGGCTCGACGCCCCGTCCTGGCGCTGGAACGCGATCATGTGGCCGCCCGCATCCAGCACCGAGACGCTCAGGGGCTTCAGGCCGAGGTCGGAACCCCGGCCGAGCGCGGCCTCTATGATGGTGCTGGCCTGCTGCAAACTGATCCGGGACATGGGCGTTCCTCATCATGGGCGATGGGCACGCCTCTAGTGGAGCCGGCCCCGCCCGTCACCAGCGGCGATGGCGATAGCCCCGGCCATAGCCGCGATACTGATAGGGCCGGGCATAGCCGCGATACTGATAGGGCCGGGCATAGCCGCGGTGGCGGTAATACCAGGAATGATAGGGATAAGGACGGTAATCCCAGCGGCCCCCGACATAGACCCAGGGCCGGTACCAGCGCGGCGCGGCGTAATAATAGGGCGCGTCATAGCCGTCATAATAAAAGGCCGGCGCGTCGTTGCGCACGACGAAGCCCGGCGGGCAACCGGGGCTGGTATCGTAGCGGCTCTGGTCGCCGATCGCGGCACCGCCGGCAGCGCCAGCGATACCGCCGACAAGAGCGCCAGCGCCGCGATCGTGCCGGCCCGCAATGCTCGAGCCGAGCAGCGCGCCGAACACACCGCCGATCACCGCGCCAGCGGTGGAATTGCTGCGGGCCTTGATGCAGTTCCGCGCCGACCAGTCCTCGGCATAAGCCTCGTAGCGGCGGTCCTGATCGAACTGCGCCTCATCGGCCTGATCCGCGACATAGCCGGGTGGCGGCGGGGGCGGTTCCGACCCGTCATAACCGGGCGGCGGCGCGTCATCCTGATCGTCATAACCCTGCTCGGGTGGCGGCGGGGGGTCCTGATAGCCCTGTTGCGGCGCCGGTTCGCGATAGCCGGCCTGGGGCGGCGGGGGTGGATAATCCTGGGCGGAGGCGATCGAGCCGGTGATGGGGGAGATCGCCGTCACCAGAGCAACCAGGGCACAGGCAGTTCGCCGAATCGACCGGGACATCAACCACATCCTTTTCACCGCAGCGCCAGCGCCGATGCGCCTTTCCGGGTGAACGATTGCTGACTGGCCGGGCCAGTCGTCGCCAGCGTCATTTGGCCGCGTTACTCTCCTTCTCGCGGTTCGCCTTGCCCCGTGCCGCGAGGCTGTCGAGCATGTCCGGCACCAATTGTTCGAAGAAGCCGGCGATAAAGGCCCAGACCAGCATCTTGAACAGTTGCGACACGTCGAGCAGGCCAAGCGCCACGGCGAGATCGACGAACCATCCGTCACCCGAACTGCGTATCGCCGCCTTATCGGTCCTGACGACCTCCTGCGCCGCCGCATCTGCCTCGATTTTGGCATTGCGAGCCATCCGCTGTGCCACATTCGCTTCTGCCGGGGTGCAGATCAATGCGGCCGTGTCCGTGGAACCGGAAGAAGGGGAGGCAGCGGGATCTGGCGTGATGGTCGTGGTGTTGGTCTCGGTCTCGCCGAGGTCGGCGGCATTGCCCTCCCCCGCGATCGAGTCCGGATCTTCCAGGATATTTTCAGCCACTGCGTTCCCTGCCGCATCGTCGCCCGTCGACTGTTTCGCCGCCGCCGCGCATCGATCGGCCGCCTCGGCGAGCAGGGCCGCCGTCCTTGCCTTATCGGCAGCAGCGTCACGACCATTGCTGAGTGCGGTATCCCGAAAGATCGGCACCAGACCGCCCTTCAAGCCAAGCACTTCCGGAATGCCGGACGCGAAGAGAGCGAATGCCATGAGGCCGAAAACGCTCGAGGAAAGCAGGGCGAGCGCGACGCCATTCTTGCCCGAGCCAAGGCTTGCCAGGGTATAGATCGAATCCCCGGTGCTGCCGATGCCGAGATTATCCTGGTTCATGCGCCGGCCGATGCTGACGATCGCGCCGCTTCGCGATGAGAGAATGATCAGGACCAGAGCCGAGATCAGCGGTGCATGGCCGTGGAACCACGGCACCCAATTCACGAACGCCAGCACGAGCCCGGCGGTGACCAGGCCGAACCAGAGTCGCCCGATCAGCCATCCCTTGAGACGGCTGATGGCGACTTCTCGCGCCATGCTGACGACGCGCGCGCCCTGAATATAGGTCAGCATCGCCTGCATGTCGCCGCGCAGGAGATCGGACGACAGCGGCTTCGGGGTATCGTCTGCCATTACGATCCCTCTCTCGTGGTCCCGGCCTGCTCCGACCCGTCGGACCCGTTCGTTTCTTCCCGAGTCCTGGCTGCGGTAAGATCCGCAACGCGTTTATCGGCGTCCTTTACCGCGACGACGGCAAGGTCATGTGCCTTGCGCGCCGCCGCCAGAGCAGCCTGCTGCGCCTCGGCATCACCAGCGGCATCGACAGCGTCGGAAGCCTCCGCCAGCGCGATCGCCGTGCGACCAGCCTCCGCCAGCGCCGCCGTTTGGGCCAGTTGCGCCGCCATGAGCGGAGAATCCGCCGTCTTTCCAGCCGG
>Ga0247735_1000178_pt1 | contig 27782 bp, 24 predicted proteins | sample UWRJL178409R2_FD_180934 | JGI IMG/M metagenome (GOLD analysis project Ga0247735, IMG submission 180934) | Plant litter microbial communities from Arlington Agricultural Research Station in Wisconsin, United States - UWRJ-L178-409R-2 | ecosystem: Environmental > Terrestrial > Plant litter >... | reverse complement strand
GAACCCTCGAAGCGGCCGCCGGTGGGGGCCTCATCGAATTTGTGTTTGCCGGTGAGGAGTCCGCCGCCGAGCGGGTTGTAAACCATGGTGTGCAGGCCCGTGGTAAGGGCGAACTCGGAGTACTCCTCTTCGAGGCGGCGGGCGACGAGGTTGTAGAGCTGCTGGGCGACGACGGGGCGCGGGGCGCCGGTGCGGTCGGCGGCGGCGTTCAGCTCGCTGATCTGCCAGGCGGAGTAGTTCGAGATGCCGAGGGCGGAGATTTTGCCCTCCGCGACGAACTCGGCGATTGAGCTAAGGGTCTCGTCGATGCCGGTGTCGCGGTCGGGCTTGTGCAGGTAGAAGAGGTCGACCTTCTCGACCTGCAGGCGCTTCAGGCTGCCCTCGAGCGCGAGGCGCATTCCCTTCGCGGACAGCGGGGCGTGGTCGCCCGAGTCGGCGCTGGGCATCCCGGCCTTGGTGGCGAGCACGAGGTCATCATGGTGGCCCTTGAGGATGTCGGCGAGGATCACCTCGGTGGCGCCGCCCGCATACCCGTTGGCGGTGTCGATGGTGGTGATCCCGGCTTCGAGGGCCGCGTCGAGCATGGCCTTCGAGCCGGCAGCATCCACGGTATCGCCGAAGGTCATGGTGCCGAGCACCAGGGTGGACAGCGGCTTGTCGATGCCGGCGACGGTGGTGGTCGGCAGGGCGGTTGGTGTTGGCGTCATGATGTCCTTCTTCGGCGACGGGGTCTAGGCGACGGGGTTCAGGGGCTCTTCGCCGCGCAGCACCCGGCCGACGTCGCTGGCGACGATGACTCCCATGTTGGCATTGGCGAGGTCGGAGAACGCTCCGATGTGTGGGGTGAGGATGAGGTTCGGCACGTTTAGCAGCGGGCTGCCCTCGGGCAGCGGCTCAAGGTTGAACGCGTCGAGGGCGGCGCCGGCGAGAGAGCCGTCGACCAGCTTCGCGACGAGCGCGTCTTCGTCGACCAGGCCGCCGCGGGCGGCGTTCACGAGGAACGCGCCGTTACGCATGGTGGCGAGCTGCTCTTCGCCGAGGATGGGGGCTTCGCCGGGGGAGCCGGGCATGTGCAGGCTGAGGAAGTCCGCACCGGCGATCGCCTCTGGCAGGCTGACCTGGTGGACGCCGGCCGCGGTGAAGATGTCGGCGGGCACGTAGGGGTCGTAGGCGATGACGCGCATGTCGAACGCGGAGGCGCGTTTGGCGACGGCCTGGCCGATGCGGCCGAAACCGACGAGTCCGAGGGTGCGTCCGGTCAGCTCGATTCCGGGGAAGCGGTCCCACTGGCCCTCGAGCATGGACTGGTGCGCGGGCAGGATGCGGCGGGCGAGGGCGAGCATCAGGGCGAAGGTGAGGTCGGCGACCGCCCCGGAGTTCGACCCCGGGGCGTTGACGACCCGGACCCCGGCGGCCTTCGCGGCGTCGAGGTCGATGTTGTCGACCCCCACCCCGTGCTTTGCGACAACCTTGAGGTTCGGGGCGGCCGCGAAAAAGGCAGCATCCACCGTATCGAGGCCCACGATCAGGCCCTCAGAATCCTGGATCTCGTGGATCAGCTGTGCGGAGGACAGCGGGTGCTTCGCCTCGGGCCGGCGGACGAGCAGGCCGGCCCTGGTCACCTCATTCCAGGGGTGATCTGACTGGGCGCCGAAACTGGGGGTAGTGATAAGAACCTTCATTAGCCGACCGTGACTCCAAAGACCGTAAGGGCAGAATAGATGCCAATCGAGGCGATTGCCACCGAGCTGAGGGTGAGGGCGACCGTCCAGAAGGCGCTCTTGCGGAAACGGCGCTCCACACCGCGGCGCAGGTTCCAGACCGCGATGACCACGGCGAGCAGGAACACACCGGAGGCGACACCGCCGATCTGCACCATCAGCACCGGCGACTTGATGATGAGGAAGCTGGCGGCCCAGAGGATCGGCATACCGATCGTCATGATGCGAATGATCTTGCGGCGCTGGACAACGTTTTTCCAGTCGGTGAAACCGAGGATGCCGAGGGTGTTCGCCCAGAGGCGGGGGACCGAGGCGGTCGAGGCGACGAGGGTCGAGTACAGCACGGCGAAGGCGCCGATGAGGAAGATCCAGTAGCCGGCGGTGCCCATGGTGTCTGAGTACATCCGCGACAGTGTCACGATCATGTCGTTGCCGGAGGGGACCAGGCCCTGCGGATGCAGGACGGAGGCGCCGATGATGTAGAACGACAGGGTACAGAGGGTGCAGATGACCCAGGAGACGAGGACGTCGAGGCGCATGACCTTGATCCAGCCCTCGGCGCGGATGGCGCGTTCTTCCGAGCCGTCGTCCGGGCCGGTCCAGCGGGCGTAACCCTTTTCGAGGCACCAGTAGGTGTAGGTCGTCATCTCGTCTGCACCAACACCGGTGATGCCGAACATGGCGATCGCGAAGCCGATGGCGCCGGCCGGGAGGGCGAAGCTGAGGCCGGTCGCGAGGTCGCTGCCGTTGTAGCCGAACTCGGTGAGCGGGAGGCCGAAGGCGAGGCCCACGGTGACGAGGGTGAACACCACCACCGAGATGAAGCAGGCGCGCTCAACAACGTTGTACTTGCCGGTGAGCATCAGCACGATGACGCTGGAAGTGACGATGACGGTCCAGAAGATGAGGGACGGCATCTCGAGCGGGCCGCTCATCACCGGGAACATGATGGAGATCGCGGCGACCGCACCACCGATGATTCCACCGCGCTGCAGGATCTTCGCGAAGTCCATCAGGACCCAGAGGAAGTTGATCCAGCTGCCGCGCTTCGTTTTCGGGCTGACTCGGCTGTACCCCTGGAGGGCGGTCTCGCCGTGCAGGATGGCCCACTGGGCCAACTCCATCTGCACCCAGACCTTCACACCGGTGGAGATGATGACCAGCCAGAGCAGGACAAAGCCGGCCTGCGCGCCGAGGGCGGTGGTAGTGATGAGTTCACCGGAGCCAACAACGGCGGCGGAGAGGATGAGGCCGGGGCCGAGGTAACGGAAGCGTGCCCGAAGATGAGTGGGAGCGGCCTGCGTGTCTTCCGGCCGTAACTCGTACGGGTCGGTGGGGCGCGGCGCTAGCCCGGTTTCTCTCATCGTCGTTGACAAAACAGTCTCCCTTGACTTCATAAATGAACGCGTCCGGTGGACGGTCATTGTGTATCGCGGCCGTGAACTGTCGTGGACAGCTGTACAGCAGTGATTGGCGTGGTCCCACCCTGTCACAGTTGCGCGGTATGCGCAAATGAAGTAGCGTGTTTCACGCAAGGCCAACCAAAGGAGGTAGCGGATATGGCATGGCATGTTGTCGCCGATGACCTCTCCGGTGCGGCCGAAGTGGCCGCAGCTTTGACGGCGCTGGCCCCATTTGCTCCTCTAGCTGCGCGGGATTTCGATGGTGCGGATAGTGGGAGCGTTGGTTTTCCGGGTTCGCTAGGGTTGCCCCTGCCCACGGGCGCCAATGCGGTTGCGCAGAGTGCGCAGGCCGCAGCTGACCGGTTTGCCTCTGCAGCGACCATTGCGCATTCTGCGCACGACGCGCAGCATCCATTCCGCCTGGTTTCGCAGATCAGGCTCGTTACCGACGCTGGCTTTGGCGCGTCCGGTGCTTCCGGCGCTTCCGCCGCTTCCGCCGCGGAGGTTGAGGGTGTTGCCGATCTCGATGGGATCGACTTCGATGTGGTCGACACTGACAACCGCGGCCGCACGGCCGCCGATGCGGCAGCGCGAATGCTGGCGCTGCTCGAGACGATCGATCCGGCTTCGCCCCTCTTCCTCAAGTTTGACTCCCTGCTGCGCGGCAACATCGGTTCGGAACTCGCCAGTGTCGCGGCCAGCCGCAGCGTTGTGTTCTGCCCGGCGGTTCCCGGCAACGGCCGCACGGTGCTCGATGGGGTGCTGCAGATTGCCGGGGTGCCGCTGCACCAGACGACCCTGTGGGCCGCCGAAGGGCGTGGTGCCGCCGCGACGATCCGCGAGCAGCTCGGTTCGGTTGCCTCCACCCCGGTGTCGCTCGACGACGTAAGGTCGGAGTCGCTGGGCGCGGTGCTCGCGGCGGTCGCCGCCTCCGGTGCCATCGCCGTCTGCGACGCGCAGACCGACAGCGACCTTGCCCGGATCGCCGCGGCTGCTGTCGCCCACGGTTTCGCGCTCGCCGGGGCCGCCGGGCTCGCGAGTGCTGTTGCAGAGCTTGCGCTCGCCGCGACTTCGTCCTCCTCTTCTTCTTCTTCTTCTCCTGTCTCTTCGTCTACTTCTGTCCGTGTGGCTGGAGTCGCGTCGGCTGGCACCCTGTTCCTCTTGGGGACCGCGAGCCCCGCGGCAGCAGCCCAGGTGCTGCGGCTCGAACTCGACGGCACCCCGGTGTTGCGGCTGTCGCTCAAGGAGCTTCGCAACACACACATCCCGACCAGCGGGGACGTCGCCGTGATTGTCTCCGCCCCGCTCGATCCCACCCAGTCGGGCGAGATCGTCGCCGAACTTGCCGCGCTCGCGATCCGCTCGGAAGCGGGCCGGAACCTGGTGCTCAGCGGTGGCGAGACGGCGCGCGCCGTTCTCGACGCCCTCGGGATTGTGCACCTCAGCCCACTGAGCCAGCCGCACCAGGGCGCCGTGATCAGCCTGGCCGCGGGCGGCCGCCTCGTCGCTACCCGGCCGGGCAGCTACGGCGATGCGGCCAGCCTCGTCACGATCCTCGCCGAGATCCACCTGCTCACCGCCGGCCTCGGCGCAGCGGCCGCCCGGCGCGGAGCATCCCCCCAATTTTCTCCCCAGCATCCCCTCACCACAGATCGGAAGGCCCTCGCATGACCATTCCCTACATTGCCGTCACCATGGGCGACGGCGCGGGCGTCGGCCCCGAAGTTATCGTCGCCGCCGTGCTCAACCCCACCGTGCTCGCCGAGTCGCGCCCCGTGGTGATCGGCGACGCCGCACGACTGCGCCTCGCCGCAGCATCCATCGGAGCAGACGTCGACATCCAGTCGATCGACTCGGTCAGCGAAGCCATCTTCGAGGGCAACCGCATCAACGTCATCGACCTCGGCCTGCTGCCCGCCGACCTGCCCTGGGGCCAGCTGTCGCCCATCGCCGGGGACGCCGCCTTCCACTACGTGCGCGTCGCCGCCGAACTCGCCGTCGCCGGGGACGTGCAGGCCATCTGCACCGCACCGCTGAACAAGGAAGCACTGCACGCCGGCGGCCACATCTACCCCGGCCACACCGAACTGCTCGCCTCGCTCACCGGCACGGAAGAGGTGTCGATGATGCTCTCGAGCGAAAAGCTGAAGGTCATCCACGTCACCACCCACATCGGCCTGATCGACGCCGTCGCCCGCATCGAGCCCGGCCTTGTGCAGCGCACCATCGAGCGCGGCTACGAAGCGCTGCGCCGGGCCGGTGTCGCCGACCCGAAGATCGGCGTCTGCGCGATCAACCCGCACGCCGGCGAGAACGGCCTGTTCGGTTACGGCGAGGAAGCGACCAAGATCGCTCCCGGCGTCGAGGCCGCGAAGGCGAACGGTGTGAACGTGACCGGTCCGCTTCCCGCCGACACCCTCTTCTTCCTCGCGGGCCGCGGCGACTACGACCTCGTTGTCGCGATGTACCACGACCAGGGCCACGGCCCGGTGAAGGTGCTCGGCATCGAAGCCGGTGTGAACATCACGGTCGGACTTCCCGTGATCCGCACCTCCGTCGACCACGGAACCGCGTTCGACATCGCCGGGAAGAACATCGCCGACCCGCGTAGCATGGTGGAAGCCCTGCACCAGGCCGCCGAAATGGCGACCGCGGTGACCACCGCCGCATAGTCGCAGCCCGGGTTTGCCGGGACTGCACAGCGGGCACGCACCTGTCCTGACCTGTTCTTCTGGGAACACAGACCATCGGAATCCGTATGACCTCCACAGCCCAAGGCCGCCGCGACGAGATCTATCACCTCGCGATCACGACGGGGCTGACGTCTGTCGAGGACCTCGCTGCGCGGTTCGCGGTGACCGCGTCGACGATCCGCCGCGACCTCGCCCGCCTCGACGAACAGGGCAAGGTCGCGCGGACCTACGGCGGTGCGATGGCGGTCTCGGCGCATCCGGAAGCATCCCTCCGCCAGCGCACGGGTGTTGCGTTCGACGCGAAGCACGCGATCGCGCGCTGGTGCGCCAGCCAGGTGCGTCCCGGCGAGGCACTGCTGCTCGACGGCGGCTCCACCGTCGGGGCTCTCGCGCACGAGCTGCGCTCTTTCACGCAGCTGCACGTGACCACCACCGGGATCAACACCCTGCAGGAATTGGCGGAATCCGTCGGCATCGAGATCGACTGCCTCGGCGGTCGCCTGCGGAGCATCAGTAACAGTTTTGTGGGGCCGCTGACGGAAGCCGCGCTCGAACGGACAACGTTCGACCGGGTCTTCCTCGGGGCGGACGCCGTGACCGCGGCAGACGGTATCTGCGAAGCCGACCAGGAGCAGACCCGCCTCAAGGAACTGATGGCCCGTCGCGGCGACCACGTGTACGTTCTGGCAGACGCCACGAAACTGGGGAAGCGTCCCTTCCACGCGTGGGCGCAACTGCCGAAGCCGTGGACCCTGGTGACGGACGACTCCGCGTCGGACTCCCAGGTCGAGCTGTTCCGCGCGGCCGGGGTCACCGTTGAGGTCGTGCCGGCGCTGGGTGTCGAGAGCATCCCCGCCTGAGACTCGCTCGACGTCACGTGCCCATCGATTGCCGGGGGCGGGTGCGGCCGTTCTCGGTGGCGGAATCGATCCAGAACGCGGAACCGCTGGTGTCCTGATGAGACACCGACGACAGCACGCTCTGCAGGGCTGTGCGCGATCAGCGCCCGGCGGCGTAGCCCTGGTTACCACGCGGATTTGCAGCGGCCGAAAGCTGGCCGGTCGCCGGATCGCGCTCGACCGATGACATCCGACCGAGGGACCAACCGTTCACCACAGTAACGACGTGACCGCGTTCGATAAGTTCATCAATCACGGTGCTGCCAAGACGGGACTCGATAACAAGCCCGCCGGGCGTGAAAGTCCGCGGCCAGAATGAACCGGACAGTGACGTGCTGTGGAAGGCAGGAGCATCGATGGCCTGCTGCTGGGTGTACCCACCCACCAAAGTGCGGAGCAGGAAGAGCAACTGGGTTTGGTCCTGCTGGTCACCGCCGGGAGTGCCGAGTGCGGCAACAGTCACACCGTCCCGCTGCAACATCGTGGGTGTCAGAGTGGTGCGCGGTCGCGTTCCGGGGCGGAGTGCTGACGGCGAGGACTCGTCGAGCCAGGTCATCTGCAGGCGAGTGCCGAGGCAAAAACCGAGTTCGGGAATTGTCGGAGACGACTGCAACCAACCACCCGAGGGGGTAGCGCTGACCATGTTGCCTTTACTGTCGACCACGTCGAGATGGCTGGTGTCACCGCGGGTCACGCCCGAGGAGCCGACCGTTGGTTCGCCGACACCGGCAGGTGCGACCCTCGTAGCGCCTTCGGGATCGTGAATGTCGAGCGGCGGAATGTAGGCGGTGATGCCATCGAGGTGACCGGGGCGGAACTCCAGCGATGCTGTGTCGCTAATCAGAGAGGCGCGCTGACGCGAATACTCCGGGTCGAGCAGTCGCTGCAGGACAGTGGGCTTCCCGTCAGACGCAGCCATCAAATCTCCGCTGGCGTCGCCGTAGTACGCATCACGGTCGGCCATCGCGAGCTTGATGGCTTCAATGATGGTGTGGGCACCAAGCGCAGTAGACGGATCAAGATGCTCATCGCCGAACTGGTCGAGGATCGCGAGAGCCTGAAGCAGCACGGGACCCTGGCCCCAGCGATCCGACTTTGTGACGGTCACCCCGCGGAACTCCAGGGTGACGGGAGGCTCCGTGGTGAATTCGAAATTGGCGAAGTCATCGAGGCCGATCACGCCGGCGTGGTCGCTGCCGGTGGAATGGCGGTGTGGGATAGCTGCGAAATCGACAATCGCGGTGGCGACGAAGCCGGACTTCCATGCCTTCCTCGCGGCCTGGATGCGTGCCTCGCGCCGATCGGCGCGAGATTCGGGGATATCGTCGCCCGCAGCGACCAGCCGGCGGAGCGTTGCACCGTAGGCCGGGTTTGTGATGACGTCGCCTACAGCCGGAGCAGCGCTGTTCGGGCTCCAGAGCGCCGCCGAGGTGGGCCAGTGCTCGTCGAAGTGAGCGGCCATCGTGGCGATGACGCCAGCAGCCTGCGGCGAGATGGCGTGGCCGACCTCGGCATAGTGGATCGCATACGCGAGGACATCGGCGAGTGACCAAGTGCCCTTGTACTCGAGCAGCCACAGCCACGCCTCAACGGCGGCGGGCACCGCCGCTGCCAGCGCCCCGGAGCCCGGCACAAGAGTGAGCCCCTCCGCGCGGTAGTGCTCAATGGTCGCGCGTCGTGGTGCCGGTCCCTGGCCCATCAGGACTTCGGGTGACGCTGCGGTTGGTTCGCTGATGAGTGCGACCATGTCCCCGCCGGGACCGTTGAGGTGTGGCTCGACGACGTGCAACACAAACCCGGCAGCGGTCGCGGCGTCAAAAGCGTTGCCGCCGCGCTCGAGGACCGATTGGGATGTTGCCGTTGCCAGCCAGTGTGTTGAGGCGCTCATGCCGAAGGACCCGGTCAAGGTCGGCTGGGTCGGATCGGTGGCAGGCGGCACAAAACGATAGGGCTCAGAAGCGGCAGACATCCACCCAGCTTAGGTAGGTCGCCTGTGGCAGCGATCAGGCTGGGTCAGGGAAAGAGGATTTCGGCTCGAGGAGGGGAAGCCAGCGCGAAGAGGGGGATGGCGAATTCACGCGGGTAGAGATCAGTTCAGGTAACCATCTTCGGCAGCCCGGCGGATGAGATCGATTCGTTTACCAGCGCCGCGGCCGACCTTGGCGTACTTCTCGCGCACCCGACGGATGTAGGTCTTCGCCGTCTCGAAGTGCACCCCCATACCCGCAGCAACCTCGGCAAGGCTCAGCCCCGTGATGTACAGCATCAGGGCCTCACGTTCACCAGCGCTCAGTTTGGGCGTCACGAGTTTTACCGAGGTGCGCGGGGGAGCCGCGCGATCGGGACTGGCGGTTTCTGTCGTCGCCATATTGAGGGCTCGGCGCGCAGCATCCATCACTACAGAAATCGACGAGCCTTTGGTCAGGAACTCGATCGCGCCCGCATTCAACGATCGCTCGCGGGCCTCGGCGGTGTCGACACTGCTAATTACAAGAACTTTGGCCCCCGCCGCACGACAGGTTCGCACCCGCGTCTCGATGGAACCGTCGTGCCGCAACTGGTAATCCATCAGCACGATGTCGCCGGGGAAGCTGGGGCAGCGGACAAAATCTCCCCAGGCAGTCGCGGTGAGTGTCACCGTGAAGTCCGGGGCGTGCGATGCGATCCAGCTCGCCATGCTGTCGAGCAAAAGATTGTGATCATCGAGAATCGACACGCGCGCCTGGGGTAGCGCGTGTGCTTGTGGGTCGTTGGGAATGATCTCAAGCTGCGCGGGTGACTTACTCGCCATTGTTCGGACCTCGGTCTCCTGCTGGGCGAGAGACAACCTGCTCGCGTAACGGCTAGCTGCCGCTGGCGGCACCATGCCCCGTCGTGGCGCGACCTGACGCCTATAACCCGAGGGGATTTGAAGGTTACTCAAATGAAGTCGATGAAGCAATGGGTGTTGTTGGTGGCACAAAGTGTGTTTAGGCCGGCGGCGAAGTGTTTGAGCCGGCTTGTATCGCGGGGGAGAGCTAGGCCTGCCCGAACTTTGCGGGGCCGTAGGCTTCCTCAAACACGGTCTCGATTTCCGTGGATTCAACGATCTCGTCGAGACGCTCCCAGGCATCAGCCTTCACCAGCGTTGGCGCCAGTTCGCCGTATTCCTCGGGGGTCGCGTCGATCTCCATCACCGTCAGCACCTGCCGGTCGTTGGTGTTCGAATAGCTGAGGCTGGTTCGGACGTTGGAGAGATCGCCGGCGTTTTCGGGCATCCAGGCGTCGAGATAGTCCTCGAGGGAAACGCCGGGCTTGAGGGTTCGAAGAAAAACGGCTCGCATCATGATGGCCTCCGGGCTGGATCGTTGGTGAGCGATATCTTCCAAATTGAAGACTCGACTTCCCTGACGCTACGTCGGCGGCAGTGATGTCGACAAGGAGGTGGGGAACGGGGCTTCAGGTGCTAGGCGCAAAGGAACGGGAGCCGCCCCAAGGGCGACTCCCGTCGTGTGTGATGGTGTGTTCAGTTCTGTGATTGAGTGCCCCCGTCCTATGGCAGCGGTGCCGGCGTAGTGCCGCCGCGGACGGCACCGAGCAGGCCGGACCAGAATCCGGGAGGAGCGCTCTCAATAAAGCGCAGGACCCGGCGGAAGTCCGAGGCGTAGAGCCTCGGCATGTTGGTGCCCATCGATGCGGCACGGATGCGCTGCAGTGCGGTGATGCAGGAATCGAGCGTCAGCATCTTGGTCAGGCCCGCTTCGATGCGTTGCGCCAGGGTCTGCTGGGACGCCGGGATGTCGTCTACCGGGAACAGCTCGGCGAGACACTGCAGGGCGGGGGCGATGATGCCGGTGCCACCCCCGGGAGGGGGAGTGGGCGTGCCGTTGTCGTCGCCGTCATCACTGTCGTCATCGTCGTTGTGGTCTCCGTGGTGACCGTGGCCGTCGTTGTCGCCGTAGTCCCCGTCAGGTGAGGCGCTGAGGGTAGTTGCCGCCGGGATGTTCAGGGTGGAGACGAGCACTGCTCCCTCTCCACGGATGCGACCGGTGGTGGCGTCACAGAGCACCGAGATCAGTTCGGCGCTTGAGCCAATCGACGATGCCGCGCTACAGATACTCGCGGTGGATGTCTGCGAACTGAGTTGCCCCGGCGTGAGCGCGGACGCAGAAACGGCGGTAAGGCTGCCAGCGGCGACCAGTCCGACCGTGGTTGTCACAACGGCAAGCGATCGAATCGCGCCCGAGCTACGAAGCATTGTTCCCCCTTGATGAATTCCCCGAAATTCTGTGCCCTTATAGTGACCCCTCGTTTGGGGGGTACGCAATGATTTGGGCAGAAGTGCGACAGGTGTTGAAAAGAGGAAACGGATCCGGGCGGCCGGGAGAAAAGCAGGGTTATCGGCATAAAAGTGTGTATGGGATCTTGATCTGACCATATGAGCACTGGGTGAAACGGGTATAGCTATGCCCCGGCACCCTTAGCTGTGCCAAATGCCTCAAACTCGACCTTTTGTTTGCTATGTGGTCTGCAGCTCGTCAAGAACGGAAAGACCACCGCCGGGACCCAACGCTGGCGGTGTCTGAACTGTGGCGTTTCATCAGTCCGCCGGCGTGACGACGTCACCCGCCGCCATCAGCTGACCCTGTTTTTGACCTGGCTACTCGGCAAGCTTTCTCAGGCCGAAACCGACGGACTCTCCGGCCGGACATTCCGAAACACCACCGCCTGGTGCTGGGACGTCCTACCGCGCCTGGGCCCGGTCACCACGACCCACAAACAGGTGTTGGTTGACGGGATATGGATCGGCGAGTGGTGCCTGCTGATCGCCGTCACCGAGACCCTGGAAGTCCTCGGCTGGCAGTGGTCGGGCGGCGAAACCACTGCAGCGTGGAGCGCCCTGTTTGAGCGCATCCCAGCCCCGGAGGTAGTGGTCTGCGACGGTGGCATCGGCATCGCCTCCGCCGTCCGGAAAACCTGGCCGGGCACGAAAACGCAGCGCTGCATCTTCCACGTCCAGATGAACGTCCGCCGCCATTTGACGATGAATCCGCGCAGTGACGCCGCCCGCCGGCTGCGGAAGCTGTCGCTGCAGCTGTCGAAGGTGCTGACCCCGGAGGACGCCATCCAGTGGCGGTTGAAGCTCGAGGCGTGGTGGCAGGCCTATGGGCACCTGACCAAGGTGCGCTCGAGCGACGGGCGCGCGTCGTGGTTCACTCACGACCGGCTACGCAAAGCCTGGCTGCTGCTGTCGAAGCTCAGCCGGGAGGGCACATTGTTCACTTACGTCGAGCATGGCAATGCCCGCACCACCTCGCCGTTGGAGGGCGGCATCAACAGCGGGATCCGCACCGTGCTGCGCAACCACCGCGGGATGACCGAGCCGCACATGAAGCGGGCGGCGGAATGGTTCCTCACCGTGCATGAAGTCCCGATCGAGCGCGCCTACGAGATGATCACTAACGCACCGGACGTGACGGAGTCCCCGATAGACCTGCCGGCGAAGGCCACGCCTATCGATGTTCCAGAGATCAGCCTCTATGACACCACGATGTCTGCCGAAGAAGGTCTCTGGTCGAGGTCAGGATGGGCCGGACGAAGCTGACACGCCAGAGGCCATACATACTTTTATGGGTTATCGGCAAGAACGTGTGGATAGGATCCCGATCTGACCATATGAGCACTGGGTGAAACCGGTCTAGCTATACCCCGGCACCCTTGACTGTGGGGATTGCCGATAACTCGACCTTTTGTTTGCTATGCGGATTGCAGCTCGTCAAGAACGGAAAGACTGCCGCCGGAACCCAACGGTGGAAGTGCCAAAACTGTGGTGCCTCCTCCGTGCGCAAGCGGCAGGACGTGACCCGCCGCCACCAACTGACCCTGTTCCTGACCTGGCTGGTCGGCAAGCACTCGCAAGCCGAGACGGACGGCATGAGTGGGCGCTCATTCCGCCACGCGACCGCATGGTGCTGGGACATTCAGCCTCGCCTGGGCCCGGTCACTAAAACGCACAAACAAGTGTTGGTCGATGGGATCTGGATTGGCGAGTGGTGCCTGCTGATCGCCGTCACCGAGTCCCTCGAAGTCCTTGGCTGGCAGTGGTCGGGCGGTGAAACGACCGCTGCGTGGAGCGCGTTGTTTGAGCGCATCCCGGCACCGGAAGTAGTGGTCTGTGACGGTGGCAGCGGGATCGCCTCGGCCGTGCGGCGCACCTGGCCGACCACGAAGGTCCAGCGGTGCATTTTCCACGTCCAGATGAACGTTCGCCGCCATCTGACGATGAATCCGCGCAGCGATGCCGCCCGGCGGTTGCGGAAGCTGTCGCTGCAGCTGTCGAAAGTGCTCACACCCGACGACGCCATTGCCTGGCGCCTGAAGCTGGAGGCGTGGTGGCAGGCCTATGGCCACCTCACCACCGAGCGCTCCACGGATGGACGGGCCCGGTGGTTCACCCACGACCGGCTCCGTAAAGCTTGGCTGTTACTGGCGAAACTCAGTCGGGACGGGACGTTGTTCACCTACGTCCAGCACGGCAACGCCCGCACCACCTCACCGTTGGAAGGCGGCATCAATAGCGGGATCCGGCATGTGCTGCGCAGCCACCGCGGGATGACTGAGCCACACATGAAGCGGGCGGCGGAATGGTTCCTCACGCTGCACGAGATCCCGCTCGAGCGCGCCCACGAAATGATCACTGCAGCGCCAGCAGAACCGGAAACGCCGATCGATCTACCGGCGCGAACAAAGCCGGTCGAGAATCTGGAAGTAAGTCTTTACGACACCAACGCCAGTGCCGAGGAAGGACTCTGGTCGAGGAGCGGATGGGCTGGACGGGGCTGACACGCCCGGGCCTATCCACACGTTCTTGCCGATAACCCACTTTTATGCCGATAACCCGAAAAGCATCCGGACAAACAAAACGGGAGCCACGCTGTCGCGTGACTCCCGTTTCGTTTTTTACTTACTTTGTGTTGCACTCGGTCGGGGTGGCGGGATTCGAACCCACGACCTCCTCGTCCCGAACGAGGCGCGCTACCAAGCTGCGCCACACCCCGAGTGCATCAGGTGATCCACCTTCCGGAGAAGATGTCTCACATGAACCTCGTCAAGAGTAGCTGAAATCTCGAGCCGTCAATGTCACTACGACCGCTTCTGGGGGACATGCGAAGCGGAATGGGGCATAAATCGAGGTTCCGAGGCCCGCAGAGACGTTCAAATAGGCGTTTTTCTGCGCGTGTGACCAGTGGCTGAGGCCGGAAGCCTGATCCGCAGGAATATCACAATTTGTCACCAAAGCGGGAAGCCCGGGTGCGCGCACCTGTCCACCGTGGGTGTGGCCGGCGAAAATCGCCGAGGCACCGTAGGTGACAAACGCGTTCAGGACGCGCTGGTACGGCGCGTGGGTGACACCGATGGAGACGACCTCAGGGCCCGGGGTATCGGCCCAGGCGACGTTCTCGCGCTCCTCGTCGATGGCTCCGGGGAGCTTGTCGAGGCGGTCCCACTCGCGGTGGGCGTCGTTGGTGCCGAAGAACTCCAGGCGTGAACCCTTGATCAGCAGGGCGCGGGCCGTGTTGTTCAGGCTGAGCCAGCCGAGCGTGTCAGAGAAGTACCCCTCCATGGCGCCGACGTCCAGCTTGGCGTGGGACTTGACCGCACCGCTCGGGCCCTTGAAATACTTCATCGGGTTTTTCGGGGTCGGACCGAAGTAGTCGTTGGAGCCGTGCACAAACACGCCGGGGACACCCGCGAAAGGCTCGAGGGCGTACTCCACGCTCGGCAGAGCATCCTCGTGTCCCATGTTGTCGCCGGTGTTGATCACCAGGTCGGGCTCGAAGACCCGCAGCGAGCGGATCCACTCCTGCTTGGCGCTCTGCCACGGGGCCAGGTGCATGTCGGAGATGTGCAGCACCGTGAGGGAGCGTGCGCCCGGCTCGAGGATCGGCAGGGTCTCGTGGCGGACCGTGAAACGGTTGCGCTCGACCAGGGCGCCGTACGCGAACGCACCCGCCCCGGCGACCGCCATCACCCCGAGGGCGGTGGCGGTGGACTTACCGGCTGAAGGACTCATGGGCACACCGTCTGTCCGAGGATTACCGAAATGGGTTCGCTGGGGTTGGCGAGGGAGCCGCCGGCGGGGTTCGTGCCCACAACCAGCCCGGCGCGCTTCTGGGTTTCCTCATCGGGAGCCAGGACAAAACACTCGTCCGCGCCGATGTTCTCGAACCCGGCATCTTCGAGGTCGTCTTTCACGTCATCGCCGGTACGGTAACCGTCACCCTGCAGGGTGGGCACCACCACCGCGGCGCCGTTGCTCTTGTAGATACGCACGGTGCTGTTTTTCGTGGCGAGCTGGCCGGCACTGGGCTCGGTGCGCACAACGTTGCCCTCTTCGACATCGGAGTCGAGGAAGCCGGCATCGGTGACGTCGAAGCCTGCGGCCTCGAGGGTTGCTGCCGCGGCCTCGTAGCTCTGGCCGACGACCGAGGGGACACTCACGCCGGAACCCTGGATCAGGTTGCCGGAGGGCTCGGGGAAGTCCCCGCCGCGGTAGACATCGTTCGCGTCGACCGCGAGGGCGATCGGTCGGAAGATGTCGTGGCGGATGAGCCCGCCCTGGATGCCCTTGGTGTTGCGGTAGCTGCGAATCGGGTACGCACCGGAGATGTTTCCGACCCAGACCGCCGTGGCGACGCGGGTGGAGGAGCCGACGACCCAGGTGTGGGTCGAGCTGTCGGTGGTTCCGGTCTTACCGATGTACTCGACGCCGTCCTGCGGGTTCGAGCGGGTCGCCGTACCGTTGCCAACCATGACCCTGGCCATGGCGAGGGCTGCCGTGTTGGCTACCTCAGCGTCGAGCTGCTGGGTGCAGTTCTGCGGCTGGCCGTTGATCTCGGTGCCGTCGGGGTTGGTGATCTTGTCGATCGCGACCGGGGTGCAGTAGATGCCGTTGTTGGCGATGGCGGCGTAGGCCGCTGCCATCGTGAGCGGGGCGATCTCGTTGGTTCCAAGGATTGCGGACGGGTTGTCCTGCAGTGCGCCGCCGTCTGCACGGTGCACACCGATCTTCTCGGCGGTCTCCTTGATCTTGCAGAGGTCGAGTTCGAGGGCCATCGAGACGAAGGCGCCGTTCACGGATCGTTCGGTTGCCGTGCTGACGGTCATCCGTCCACCGAAGGAGTCATCGTTTTTGAACTGGAAGGGAGCGCCGGTCGGGGTTCCTGTACACGAGTTCGTGAACTGGTTCTGCGCGACCGTGCGGCCGTTACCGTTGACGATCTCGTTGAGGCCGTGGCCGTTCTCGAGCCAGTTCAAGAGGGTGAAGACCTTGTATGTCGAGCCGGGCTGGAAGCCGCTCGAGCCACCCATGCTGCGGTCGGTGTTGAAGTTCACCGCGGTGGTGGTGGTGTCGTCGTCACCCGTGTTGTCGTAGGTCTTGTTCTGCGCCATGGTCAGGACCCGGCCGGTGTTGACCTCGACCGAGACCGCTGCGGCACCAAGTTCCAGGCGGGTGGCGTCATTCGGGGCGTTGGCCCAGACGGCATCCTGCGCGGCGACCTGCAGGCGCATGTCGAGGGTGGTGTAGATGTCATACCCACCCTTCTTCCAGTTCGCGGCACGCTCGGTCGCGTCAGCGCCGAGGGCCTCGAGGGTCGGCACGAGGTTGGTGATGTAGTCACAGAAGTAGCGGGTGTACTCGTTGGCGACACGGCAGCCGTTGGAGGGGCTGGTCAGTGTCACAGTGGTGGCATCCTCGACCGTGGCGATCGCCTCGGCGTGCTGCTCGGCGGTCAGCTTGCCGTCGGCGAGCATCCCGTTCAGGATCACGTTGCGGCGCTTGGTGTTGTCTTCCCAGTTGTCCGGGTTGTCCAGGCGCAGCGCCGTGGGGGACTGCACAATCGCGATGAGGCTGGCGGCCTGCGCGGCCGTCAGGTTCAGCGCGGTGGTGTTGTAGTAGCGGAGCGCTGCGGCCTCAATGCCGTAGGTCGTTCCGCCGAAGTTCGCAATGTTGAGGTACGCGAGCAGGATGTCCTGCTTCTCGTAGCGCTTCTCCAGCGAGATCGCGAGCTTCATCTCCTGCAGCTTGCGCTCGAAGGAGGTGGCGATGGCCGCCTCATAAGCAGCATCCTGCTCTTCCTCGGTGGGAAGCTCCAGCGCCGCCTGGATGAAGGTGTTCTTCACGTACTGCTGCGTGATCGTCGACGCACCCTCGGAGATGCCACCGGAAGCGATGTTGGTGACGGCCGCACGCGCGATACCGGTCAGGTCGACGCCGCCGTGCTCGTAGAAGCGGCGGTCCTCACCGCTGACGGCAGCATCCTTAGCGAAATCGGAGACCTGCTCCCACGACACCTCTTCACGGTTCTGGTCGAACATCGTCGCAATCTGCGCGGGAACGCCACCTTCGTTAGCGAAGATTCGGTTCTGCTGCGGCTGCTGGTCGATCTCGATGAAATCGGGGAGGCTGTCGAAGATACCGACGGTGTTGTTCACCGTCGCTCCGGCAACAGCGATCGCGGGGGTCACCATTACGGCAACAAGAACACCGGCGAGCACGCTGAAGCCGAGGGACCCGAGAAGCGCGACAACAACGCTTTTTGGGCCAGATTTTTGGGCAGACATAGAATCAGGGTAAGCGATATTCAAGAAATCAAAGCTGAACGGAAGCCGATAGATGCCCACTTGGGAGTACTTGACCACCCCGCTGATGATCCACAACACCGCGGCGATCCTGAATAACTGGGGTTCCGAGGGGTGGGAACTGGTGCAGATTGTCACCGGCCCCGAAGGCGGGCTCGTTGCATACATGAAGCGCCAGAAGAAGGAAGACGACTAAATGAGCGACGGATCAGGACTTTTGAACGTTGAGGATCGCCTCGCCGAGCTGGGGCTTGCGCTCCCGCCCGTTGCGGCTCCCGTCGCGGCGTACATCCCGGCCGTTGTTACCGGCAGTCTCGTTTTCACCTCGGGCCAGCTTCCTTTCGTTGGCGGCGTATTGCCAGCTGCCGGCAAGGTCGGAACCGGCGAGGCCCACGTGTCCGCTGAGAAGGCGAAGGAACTCGCCGCGATCTGCGTACTGAACGGCCTCGCTGCGGCCAAGACCGTGATCGGATCGCTCGACCGCATCACACGCGTGGTGAAGGTTGTCGGCTTTGTCGCCTCCGATCCCGCGTTCACCGGCCAGCCCGGTGTGATCAACGGAGCCTCCGAACTTCTCGGCGAAATCTTCGGCGACGCCGGCGTGCACGCCCGCAGCGCCGTTGGCCTCACCGTGCTGCCGCTTGATTCGCCGGTGGAGATCGAGTTCATCTTCGAATTCGCCTGAAGCCGAGCATCCGCCTAGCGCGGAGCATCCGCACAACGCGTTAAACGCCGGAAGCCCCCACGAGTTTGTGGGGGCTTCCGGTCGTTGGGGTGCTACTGGAGCTAGTTGCGAAGGTCTTCTTTGTAGTCGTTCTTCGCGGCGGTGGCGTCGCGGTCGGCTTCGGCCTTCTTGACGTCGGCTTCCGCCTTCTTTACGTCGGCCTCGGCGCGAACCTCGTCTGCCTTGTCGGAGATGCGCTCCTTCGCGTCATCCACCGTGCGGGCGATCTTCTCGCCGGTAGCAGCAGCAGCGTCTTTTGCGTTGTCCAGGAATCCCATGGTCAGCCCCTCTTGATTGGTCGTTGTGATTTCAGCCTAGGGCGCATTTCTGGCCGTTTCCAGATAGTTTTCTGGACAAAACCAGTGAGCCTTTATCGCCTCTGTGACGCTATTCGGGCAGGGCGCTTGTCTCGTCGATGACCAGCCGGCCGGTGGGGGAGACCGCGCGGAGCTGGTTGTGCCAGGAACCCCTGAGGGCCGTGGTGTCGACGCCGGGGTTGGGGACGAGGGTCACCGCGAGCGCATCGTTGCTGGTATCGATGTTGTAGCGCTCGAACCGCTCGCCGGGATCCGTCCACAGCACGGTGAGGCTGTCGACCGCGGTGGCGTCGAGGCCGCGCCAGAGCAGTGTGAAACGGTCGGTGTTCAGGTCCTGGTCGGCGGCAAGGCCGATTTGGCTTCCCTCGACGTCGAGCGCGACGTGCAGGCGCACCTGGGAGATTGTTTCGCGGGCCGTGAGCCAGCGGGACAGCAGGCTGGCGGTGGCTTCGACTTCGTCGCGGGGGAGATCCGCGGTGGTGGTGAGGACAAGGTAGCCATCCCGGTTGGGAGTGGTCGTGGCGATCTGGCCGACCTGGGCGCTCGCGACGGCGTCGATGCCGTCAAGGGTCTCTGCGTAAGTGGAGAGGTCGTCGAGCCCGCGCTGCACGCTGGTGGCGACCGGGATCGCCAGCGCCTGCGTGACGGCGAACCAGGTTGCGCCGACAAAGCCGCCGACGGCGACAAGGATTCCCAGGGAGGCGATGACGCGGGCGGGGGTGATGCGGCGCTTTCGTGGTGGGAGTGGGTGTGGTGCTGGTGCCGATGCTGCGGGGGTGGAGCTGTTGTTCATGCCCCCATCATGGCGTGTGGCCGGAGCGGGTAGCTGGGAGGGGTGGTGCGGTGGCGTGGGCGTGCGAGCGGGTGAGGACGGTATCGAGGACGGCGACGGCGAAAGCGCCGACGGCGTAGGCGACGAGGTCGAGCCAGGCGAAAGTGGTGCCGAAGACGAGATGAAGCGGCGCGAACTGCTCGACGAGGGCGCGGGGGATTCCTGTGGCCTGCAGCACCTCGATAGTGGTGCAGAAGGCGAGGGCGCCGGCCAGGACAGTCCTGCGACGTGCGGCCGGGAGAACACAAGCGACCAATAGGTAGATCATCACGGCGTAGAGCGCATCACCGAGCAGCCCCGACAATTCGCCGGTGCCGCGGTAGTGGTTCAGCAGGCCGGTGGCGATAGTGACAATCGCCGCGGCTGCCAGGACGGTGCGGCGGAGGAGCATTCCCCCAACCTAATGCGGGGCCGTGGGGCGGGGCATCCGCCGCTGGTCGTATTCGAGGTAGACCCTGCGGGGGAACTGCGGCGGGCTGGTTCGGTTGCGTTTGCAATCTCGCCGGCGATCTCACCCTGCGAGACGGTGCCTCGCCCCGGCCGGCGCTGGACGGTTGAGTGGACAACACAAGCATCCATTCGACAAGTCAAGGAGGACTCATGAGTGAGAACAAGAAGGTAGCCGTCGTCACCGGAGCAGCGCGCGGAATCGGGCGTGGGATCGCGGAGCGACTGGGCCGGGACGGGCTGCACGTGGTGGTCGCAGACCTGCCGTTCGCGCAGGAGGGCATCGACGAGGTTGTTGCGGCGATTACTTCCGCCGGCGGAACGGCCAGCGGTGCGACGGTCGACGTGGCGGACGAAGCATCGGTGGAAGCGCTGGTTGCCTCGGCGGTCGAGGCCGGTGGCCAGCTCGACGTCTTTATCGCCAACGCGGGCATCGCCCAGGTGGAGTCGATCCTCGACTACTCGGTCTCCGACTTCGAGAAGATCTTCGACGTCAACGTGAAAGGTGTCTTCTTTTGCTACCGGGCGGCGGCGAAGCAGTTCATCAAGCAGGGCACCGGCGGAAAGATCATCGGTGCAGCATCCATCGTGGCCTTCAAGCCGTTCGCACTGCTCGGGCCGTACTCGGCGACAAAGTGGGCTGTGCGCGGGCTGACGCAGGCCGCGGCGATGGAGTGGGCCGAACACGGCATCACGGTCAACGCGTATGGCCCCGGCATTGTGGGCACCGCGATGTGGGACCTGATCGACGAGAAACTCGGCGCCAAGCAGGGCCTGGCCAAGGGCGAGGCGCTGGCGCAGAACGCGAAGTCCATCCTTCTAGGGCGGGTATCGGTGCCGGACGACGTCGCGCGGCTGGTGTCGTTCCTGTCGTCGGAGGACTCGGATTACGTGACCGGGCAGACCATGCTTGTTGATGGCGGTATCGAGTTTTCGTAACGCTGGAGTTTTGCGTATGTGAAGCGGCCGTATCGATATCCGGGCTCTCGGTGTTGGTGCGGCCGCTTCTCTCGTGGGGGAGCCGACCGCCGGGCGTCAGTCATGGTGCCCTGGAGATGACGGCATCAAGTTTTTATTTGGCTGGAGGATTACGTATGAAAAGCGGTCGTACTGCTATCAGGCCTCTAAATGATTGCCGCGTCCGTGCGCGGTTGTGCCATGGGATCGCAGCGAGTTTGAGGTGCCGACCCACAATCCCGGGCGCATCCTGGGCGACTGTGTCCGGATCGGAAAGCCGGGCCCCAAATGAAGCGGCCGCCCCACCGGGGGCGGCCGCTTGATCGCTGGGTTGTGCGCTATTTCAGCTTGTCGCTGATGATCTGCATCACGGTGGTGTCAGCGAGGGTAGTGGTGTCGCCGATCTCGCGACCTTCTGCGACGTCCTGCAGCAGGCGGCGCATGATCTTTCCGGAGCGGGTCTTGGGCAGCTCGGCCACGATGAAGATCTGGCGGGGCCGGGCGATCGCACCGATCTGCTCGACCACGTGTTTGCGCAGCAGGTCGCTGGCCTCATCGGCGGTGTGGGCGTCGGCCTGGTTCGACTTGATGATGACAAAAGCCACCACGGCCTGGCCGGTGGCTTCGTCCTCCGCACCTACAACCGCGGCCTCGGCCACGATCTTGTGGGAAACAAGGGCGGACTCGATCTCCGTCGTCGACAGGCGGTGGCCGGAGATGTTCATCACATCGTCGACCCGGCCGAGCAGCCAGATGTCGCCGTCGGAATCAACGTGCGCGCCATCGCCGGCGAAGTACTTGTAGACGCCGTCCTTGGAGAACTTGGACCAGTAGGTCTCGATGAAGCGGTCGGGGTCGCGCCAGATTCCGCGCAGCATCGCCGGCCACGGTTCTGAGACAACGAGCAGGCCACCGTGTGGGGGATCGACGCGGGTGCCGTCCTCGCCGAGGACGTCGATCTTCACCCCGGGGATCGGAACCTGCGCACTGCCGGGCTTCAGGGTGGTGAGGCCGGGAAGTGCGGAGATCATGATGGCGCCGGTCTCGGTCTGCCACCAGGTGTCGACGATGGGGGTGCTGCCGCCGCCGATGACATCGCGGTACCAGATCCACGCCTCGGGGTTGATCGGTTCGCCCACCGAGCCAAGGAGACGAAGGCTCGTCAGGTCGAATTTGTTCGGGATCTGCCGCCCGTTTTTCATAAAGGAGCGGATTGCGGTTGGCGCGGTGTAGAAGATGCTGACCTTGTACTTCTCGATCAGCTCCCACCAGCGGCCGGGGTGCGGGGTGTCCGGGGTTCCTTCGTAGAGCACCTGGGTGGCGCCGTTGGCCAGCGGGCCGTAGACCACGTAGCTGTGGCCGGTGACCCAGCCGACGTCGGCCGTGCACCAGAAGACATCGGTCTCGGGGTGCAGGTCGAACACGTTTTTGTGGGTGAAGGCGACCTGGGTGAGGTAGCCGCCGCTGGTGTGCAGGATTCCCTTCGGCTTACCGGTGGTGCCGGAGGTGTAGAGGATGAACAGGGGGTTCTCGGCTTCGAAGGGCTGCGCCTCGTGTGAAGCATCCATCTGCGCGATTTCATCCGACCACCAGAGGTCGCGGCCCTCGGTCCACTCGACCTCGTTCTCGCCGCGCTTGACCACCAGGACGTGCTCGACCGTGGACGTGCCGTTGGCCAGTGCGCCATCGACCGCGGCCTTGAGGGGGAAGACTTTGCCCTTGCGCCAGCCGCCGTCCGCGGTGATAACGAGCTTTGCGCTCGCGTCGTCGATACGTGAGCGCAGCGACTCGGAGCTGAAGCCGCCGAACACCACCGAGTGCACGGCACCGATTCGGGCGATGGCGAGCATCGCGATGACGGCCTCGGGAATCATCGGGAGGTAGATCGCAACGCGGTCGCCCTGGCGGATGCCCAGTGAGGTGAGGAGGTTCGCGGCCTTCTTCACCTCCGCCGTCAGCTCGGCGTAGGTCAGGGTTCGGGTGTCGCCGTTTTCACCTTCCCAGTGGAAGGCGACCCGGTCACCGTTTCCGGCGATCACGTGGCGGTCGAGACAGTTGTACGCGACGTTCAGTTTGCCGTCGGCGAACCATTTGGCAAACGGGGGATTCGACCAGTCGAGGGTCTGCGTGAACGGGGTGTGCCAGTGCAGCAGTTCGCGGGAGGTATCCGCCCAGAACGCGAGGCGGTCGGCGCTTGCCCGGTCGTAGAGGTCGGGCGAGATGACAGAGGACGCGACGAACTCATCCGAGGGCGGGAACCTCCGCGTTTCGAGCAGCAGGCTGTCAATCGAGTTTTTGGACATCATTATCCTTGTCGATCCCGCGGTCGCTGCGTTGCAACCGCGACGGGTGGTCGTTCGTTGTACTCCGATCCTAAAGCGAGCCTTCCCGTAAGCGAGAACAACTCTGGGAATTTGCTTATAACTCAACAGAAATTGCTTTTGCCCCTTGTTGTGGTGTCCCCCTTTTGGAGTACACTCGCAACTGTTGAACGAAAGTTCAACGAGTAGCACCAGCGATTCCCCCCAATCCGGTGCTGCTGTGGCGGCGCCTGTTCCCCCCAATAGGCGCCGCCCCTCTCGTTAACGGGTGTTTGTGAACCCGATGCCCCGGCCAGTGTCGTGAATACGCCGCTCTGACCGGGGCTTTTACGTGCGATCGCCATGGTGATTTTGTGTCACGAAGGTTATCGCTGACGTGACGGATCGTCGGATTCGAATGCCGGGTACGGAATCTTTCAGTTGCGTTTCTCGGTTCGATCGAAGCTTTTTCAAGACGTATTTGCGGTCCGTTATGCCCGGAGTGGCATGGGAAGTGGTCAGAAGGCACTATAAGGGCGTCGGATGCTCGTTTCGAAGTGGGGCTTGACAAATTTAGTTTGAACGAGATTTTCGTTTTCGGCTCGATTGTGCGGGGCGGAAATGGACTCTGTTTCGACTGCAACCGGTGGTGTTGGTCCACTCCTTCCCACGGGCGGGCGCTGACGGGGATTCCACAACCTTGTACCGCCGGGCGGGATCGGACCGTTAGGTATTTAGCGTCGGGACATGACGAGAACGCCCCGTGGCTTCGCACCTTCCCCCGCCGCAACAGCCCGCACCGCAGACCCGGTGCCCGGGCTCAGGCTGCTGCATCCACTGGCCGTAGACAAGGACGACGGCCACGCGACCGGGGAGCGATTTGTTGCCCGTCGACCGACCGCGCCAAGCAGTGTTGTGGCGGTCGGACTCGCTGAGCGAATCGGCGTGGACGGGACACACTCGTCTCGGCCGCCGCGCGCCCACCGCCAGCTGCCCGAACACTACGAGACAGAGTTCGGGTGCCTTGCGCCGCTGGTGCTCGACGCACGAGTGACCGACGTTTTTGTTAACGGTTCCTCCGGCGCCTGGGTGGACCGTGGGGCGGGGCTCGTGCCCGTGGAAGGAATCTCCCTGGGGGAGCGGGAACTGCGAGACCTCGCGATCCGGCTGGTCTCGCTCGGCGGACGCCACATTGACGAGACGAACCCCTGCGTCGACACCCGGCTCGGCGACGGGATTCGGGTTCACGCGGTGTTGCCACCGATCTCGACGGTGGGGACCCTGCTGTCGGTACGACTGCCGGGCGTCGAGCCGGCAACGCTCGACTGGTTGGAGGCGGAGGGGTTCTTCACAAGCATCCCGCGGGACGTCGTCGCCGACCTGGTCGCCAGGCGCGAGAACATCCTGATCAGTGGGGCCGGCGGCAGCGGGAAAACGACCTTCCTCTCCGCCCTGCTCGGCAGCGCCGCTCCCACCGAGAGGATCATCGCCATCGAGGACGTGGCCGAGCTTCGGGTGCAGCATCCCCACTTCCTCGGCCTCGAAGCGCGGCAGGCGAACCTCGAGGGTGCCGGTGCGCTCGGGTTGGAGCGACTGGTGCGCGAAGCCCTTCGGATGCGACCGGACCGGCTGGTGCTCGGCGAGTGCCGGGGTTCCGAGATTCGCGAACTGCTGTCGGCCCTGAACACCGGCCACGATGGCGGTGCCGGAACGCTGCACGCCAACTCGCTGCACGATGTGCCCGCGCGACTCGAAGCACTGGGCGCGCTCGCCGGGATGTCCCCGGTCGCGATCGCCCGGCAGAGCGTGAGCGCCATCGGGACTGTGCTGCACCTCGAACGTGGTGACGGGGTGCGGCGGCTTGCCCAGATGGGCAGTTTTGCGCTGGATAGCCACGACCGTCTTGTGGTTGTCGACGTGGGTGGGTTTGGGGGAGAGGCGGCGGTCGACGGTGTCCCGCTTCGTCGGGGTCGGCGCAGCGCCGCGAGGGCGGAGGGAACTCCATGAAGTGGCGGGTGCCTTCGCGACCGGGGAGATTGTGGCGGGATAAATGGCGACGGGTGCAGCAGCGGGCGAAAACGCAAAAGTCGGACATCGCTCTGGTCGCCTCTGTCGTGCAGCGACTGGCGGTGCTCTTGGCCGCGGGCGTCGCACCGGGGCCGGCGTGGGGGTACCTGCGCGAGGGCGAGCTGCCGACACTCATCGCTGAACGCATCGCGCGGGGTGAACCGGTGCCGGATGCGATCGTCGCGCAGCTCGGACAGGTGACGGAGGCGGAAGCGACCGCCTGGCGGGGACTCGCGACCGCGTGGGCGGTGGCGCTGGACGCCGGCGCACCGCTGGCGGCAACCCTTCGGGACTTCGCCACCTCGCTGCGGTCACTCGCGCAGGCGCAACGGGAGATTCGTGTCGCGCTCGCCGAGCCAGCATCCACCGCCCGAATGGTGATGGCACTGCCGGCGGTCGGCATCCTGTTCGGGCTCGCCCTCGGCTTCAACACGCTCGCGACACTCACCACCACCCCGATCGGCTGGGTGTGCGTGGGTGTGGGAACGGTGCTGCTGTTGGTCGCCGCGCGCTGGAACCATCACCTGGTGCAGTCGGCGCAGCCCAAGGACCTGACCCCGGGGCTCGACTATGACCTGATGGCGATCGCGGTGTCGGGTGGGGGATCGCTGGACCGGGCGCAGAGCAGCATGGCGCGGGCGGTGGAGCGCTACCGGTATCCCACGAGCAGTGTTGTTTCGGTGATCGATCTGGCCAGCGGGGTGGCGGCGGTGCTCGACCTGTCGCGCCGGGCCGGGGTGCCGGCGGCCGACCTGCTGCGCAGCGAAGCCGAGGAAGCGCGACGGCGTGCGCGCGCCGAGGTGCAGGAAAAGGCGGCGTCACTGGCGGTGAAGCTGATGCTGCCGCTCGGACTCTGTGTGCTCCCCGCCTTTATGGTGGTCGGGGTTCTCCCACTGATGGTCGCGGTGATCACCTCGACCAACATTGGCCTGTAACGGCGGGTTAGCCCCCGGCGAGGATGGTGCGCCAGTCGGCGGGGAGCCGGTCTGCCGGTCCCGGCGCACCCTGGCCGGCCGGATAGTTGTGCGGCGGGGCGAGTGGCGGGCCCTGGACAAAGGTCTCGTCCGCGTAATCCCAGAACCAGTCCTCGCCCGGCTCGAAACTCTGCACCACGCGGTGCCCGGTGCCGGTGTAGTGGGCGGTCGCATGACGGCCGAGCGAATCGTCGCAGCATCCGATATGGCCACACTCTGCACAGCGGCGCAGGTGCACCCACCAGCCGCCGTCCGCATCGCAGTCGACGCACCCGTTTCCGCTCGGGGCGACCTGGGGATTGATGGACGAGTCGAGTGCGGTCATGTCGTTTACTTCCCTGGTGGACTGGTTCGGAGTGCACCCGGCAGGTACCGGGTGGGATTGCCCGAATGCTATCCGAAGGCCGCAGTCGAAATAAGCCTCCACTGTCGCGTCCCCCTGCGACAAATGTGGAGTCGCCGCGGCCAGCGCGCTTCGGCTGGAGCTACCCGCTGAAGGGCATCCCGTACGACATCAGGCCGTCGATCTCGCACCGGTATTCGGTCACAAGCGGACCCCGCACGCTCAGCAGGCCGATGTGGAGGGGACGCTCGCAGACGGGGCACGGTGGGCCGTGGGATCCGGCAGCATCAGTGCTGCGGTGTTCGGTCTGGGTGTCTCTCATCGACACAGTGTGGTCGCTCCCGGAGCCGGCGGCGGAAGTTATCCACGCACTTGACTTTGGGTTGTGCTCGTTTGCCACGGTCACCTCGTTTGAGAAAAGCTCCCCACCAACATTCTTTGACCCGTTTCCATACAAACGCAAGAGTGTTGCCCTCCGTTTTTGGGCGAGAAGGCGGCGAATGGGTGGGGGGCCAGCAATGGGACGGCCCTCGGACGGGGGGACAGTGGGGATTCAAAGTTGAAATAGGCTCACAACGAATCCCTAGCCCGTAAGGACACCATGCGCGCCACCGTCGGCATCACACTTTCTGCTGTGCTCGTTTTAGGTGGTCTGATCGGTGCTCCTGCATCCTTCGCCGCCGCACCGAGCACGGCCATTTCCTCCGCTAGTTCGGCATCGCTCGACCCAGCCGTTCGATACGCCGGGGCAACCCGGTACGAATCTGCGGTCGCAATTTCCCGCGAGTACTCGGCCGGGGTGAAGGCCGTTTACGTGGTCACAGGCAACAACTACCCCGATGCGCTGTCGGCTGCCCCCGCCGCCACCAAGGAGGGTGGACCACTGCTTCTGGTCGACCCCACGTACATCCCGGAAGCTGTGCGGACCGAGCTCTCCCGCCTCCAGCCAGCAAAGATCGTGGTGGTGGGCGGCACCAGTGCGGTGAGCAAGTCCGTCGAACGGGACCTCGCGGCATTCGCACCAACCATCCGTATCGCCGGCGCGGACCGCTACGAAGCATCGCGGAACGTTGTGGAGTACGCCTTCGGAACGGCCGGAGTCGAGCGCCTCTACGTGGCTACTGGCAGCAACTTCCCCGATGCGCTGTCGGCCTCAGCGGCAGCCGGTTCCCTCGGGGGCGCCGTGCTTTTGGTGCACGGCACCGCGTCCACGCTCGATGCGGCCACCATCTCGGCGATAACAAAGCTGAACCCGACAGACGCTGTCATCGCCGGAGGCACAAGCACCATCACCAGCGGTATCGAGTCGTCCCTGCGCGCGCTCGGCCTGCCCAACGGCGTGAACCGCCTTGGTGGAGCCGACCGGTACGAAACGGGCCGGAAAATCAACGCGGAGGCCTTCGATAGCGCTGACCGGGTCTACATCGCCACCGGGGTCAACTTCCCTGACGCCCTCGCCGGTGCTGCCCTTGCCGGGGCACG
>Ga0247735_1000176_pt1 | contig 28153 bp, 33 predicted proteins | sample UWRJL178409R2_FD_180934 | JGI IMG/M metagenome (GOLD analysis project Ga0247735, IMG submission 180934) | Plant litter microbial communities from Arlington Agricultural Research Station in Wisconsin, United States - UWRJ-L178-409R-2 | ecosystem: Environmental > Terrestrial > Plant litter >... | reverse complement strand
TTGTCGCCGAATCCTTGCCATCGTGGTTAGCGGCACCATTTCCCTCTCGCTTCACGTCGGTTCGACTCGAGTTGGGGGTTGAGGAGTTGGTGTCGTTTGCTGCTGAAGAGGAGGCGGCCATTGTTATATCTGAGGCGGAAGACTGAGAAACGAGGCCCGTACTATTGGCATCCAAGGCGGTTCCACCAGTGTTGACGCGCTTGTGGTGTTTCTGCTGTTCGTTGTCGGACGGGGAACGCGACCTCTTACGGGTAGATTCGGCGTCTGGCATGGTGGTGATTCAGTTTAAAAACTTGTATCAACTTTTGTGTGGTTTCAAGGCTCAGATGGATTGGATTGGGTTTGGGGAGCGTATACCAATATGGGGTGGGTCTGACGGACATGTTGGATGTATGTGAGGGGGGTGCGAGGATGGAGGATGGGACGAGGAGCCAACGGACTGTACATACCTGTCTGCAAGAGTGAAAAAAAAACCAGCTCAAGGCGAGGTGATGGTCAGGAGGTGACAAGGAACGCCGCCCATAATGTTCCTATTCACGAATTACAAATACGTGTACACAGTTGTAACACTTCTTGGCTCTATGGTCTCCCAACGTAACCACGATATCCTATTCATTTTCACCTCGAGATTTAATATCACAACAGAGATACGCAACTCGGTGCAGCCTCGCCGCGTCGCGGTCGCTGAACGCACACAAATTATGTAATCAACACCGATGTAATTCACTCGACGTGCTTCTTGTAGTCTAGCACGCAGTCCAAGAACTTGTCCCATTGCCTCTCGAATAACGCCAACGCGCGATCCTTTTCTTCCTTGTCCAATGTCGAAAACTACGAAAGAGATGAGCAAACTGATAGAACGTCTATCGTGCAACGCACCAAGATGCTATCTCTTGCTAATGCGCCGAGTGTGCTCAAGCCAGTGATTTCACTAGCAGCGAGGACCTACCATCGAACATGATTCCTAAGATATCTCGGTCTTCGGGGGGAAGTGATCAATCACATACCTGAAAATAGTCAAACGTCAGACCCATGTTGCCAAAGACTGCGGGGTCGTCGGAACACAAGGCGACAGGAACGCCGTTATTTAATAATGCAGGTAAAGGATGCATTGGCATGGACGATGTTAGGCGCTATGAGGAAAGTTAGCGAGCGAGATATAAGAGGGCCATTAGAGGAGTCGAACCAAAATCTCATTCCTAAAGGACGTTTCAGTCATTGTAAAGCAGAGTTGTACGCATGGGTACTCACGATATGGGACACACTTCGACTGCAATCCCTTTCCGCCTGCACGTTTCCACCAATTTCGGGTGCTTAATTAAGGAGTACCTTATCATGGATCGCAGTTAGTATCAATGCCCATTTAGCTTTCATGAAAGTTTAAGACAGACCCATGACCAATACGCTTGGTCCCAAGCAAGATGGCGTCGTAGAGATTCACGTCGGCTTCAGTTCCATCTCCCAGTGTTTCACCGGCATGGAATATGAAAGGAATGTCAACTCCTTCCGCCTTTTGACGGTCGCGGAAGCGTAGCAGAGGTTCAGCGTAGTAGATGAGCGGTTTTAAAACATTCTCGTCGCCGACGAGATCGAATCCTGGCCATTCCTGAGTAAAAATAAGCAGCATATGGTTTGAGTATACAAACCTGCAATGAGGTGCGGAAATTCCTTCTTGAGGGCTATGCAGTCGTCCAGATACCATTCCAACTCCTCAGGGGTTATAAATCGGATAGTGCTGTAGATGATCTACTTGGCATAGTCAAATCAGTCCAACACCAGCGGTTTGAAACCTACCTTGGCTCCAATGAAATCATCTCCGCGCCCTTGAGAAGTCATTTCTTGCTTCACTTCGTTAATCACGCGATCAAACATTAAAAGCCATTCGCGGTGTGGTATGTTTTCTTGACCATCCGCGCCATACATATGTCTAATGGCACTGTCAGGATAAGATTCAACATTTGAGTAGGCTGACCCACTTGTATAAAAAGTTTACTCTAGCCTCTATGAAGGATATGCCATCCGCTATTGCTGACCGGAGGAACTCTCTGATATATTCAGAGAATATTGGCTCAAAACGAATCAATCCCTATAATGATATCAGTCTGGTGAGGTATTGAACGAGGTATATATTGGCTTACAGTGGAAGTAATGAAGGTGCTGGTAAATTTCTGCCAAATCTGAAAGGCCATTAGCGACGACACATTGCGCAAGCGGGCCTCACACCTTGGTTATCGTGTTATGGGTTCCGTATGCTTCTGCTGGGTTGATCGTCATCGACCCAATCACCCACTTATCAAAGCCCGCAGGACCACCAAGTTCCTTGGAGAAGGAAGCTCGTGCGTTTGTGAGTGAAACCCATGAGTCTAGTTGATATGCACTGTTTGTCAGACTCCCGGCTTGCGAGAACTGGTCCTGCGGTAGGGCTCTGAATTCAGGAAGATTGGTTGTGAGATTGGAGGTTGTCAATGGTTGCTGGAGGCGAACGTGGATGGCGGGCTGTTTCATTGCGAGTTCTAGCAGAAATTCGGCGTTCACAGTCGCGTCAAGATGCGCGTGTAGAAGCGCGCCTTTGGGCATCTAGTACGAGTCAGTATGCTGGTAATTTCAGTACAAAAAAAGTATAGTACCTTGCTCAAGATCTCGAACAACTTCGTCTGTACGATGATGCTCCTTCCTGTACACATTATGTTGTCAAATAACCGTCAGCGATAACACGCCTACTAACCAGTCAAGAACTCCATCCCAGGAAACGGGTGAGGTACATTCGGGTGATCATCTTTCCAAATGGTCTCAGCCTCTAACGCGCGTATCTTGCGAACAATCCTATCCGCTTCCACCTCCTTGTCTGACTTGAGAGACGTGTATACTGAGAATTCTCGCCTGAGTGATCTATCTTCGTCGATCAAAGACGCTCTCTGGGAATCATACTCAGAAAGAGAGAAGCTGGCCGCCATGGGTGTGTAATATCAAGATGAGTCAGTCGTTTTCATGAACGCATGGAGATGGCAGATCGTGGCAAAGGTCGTCAATATTTTCGGCTCGGGACATGACGCTTCCTGTATTTAGTCAGAGTCTTCACAAGTTTTGAAAGTACAACTTGTTGAAGGGAAGTACTGGTTGTTGATGGTAAGGTATATGAAGAATGTTCCCGCCACGCTGTGACTTCTACTCTTTGGCAGATCAGGCCAAGCTTTACGACGTCGCAAGAAGCTTGTTCCTGAACATCCACCGTCATCTTTGCGTGATTCTTACCCTCTCTCGCGTCAATTGACGACTGCATATCTCACTTGTGACCTTTGGGTTCAATGTCGGTATATCCAAATCCGCAAACGCACTGTCGACCTTCTTCGATGTTCGTGGCGGTGCTGAAGGCCATGAATCGTACCCATGGCTGGTCTCGTGAACCAGATCCTGCTTTACTTTGTGAGAAGATGGTCGCTCTCTTGTAGCCCATAGTCAGGACGCCTTGGCACGCACATGTGCAGAAACGCCACCCAAAACCCTCCTCATCCCCGACTCTTCCATGACCAAACATGATCAGTGCATGACCTCTAGGGAATGTTCAAAATATCTGCGTCCGTCCGCGAATTATCCAATGCAAAGGTTTTGACCGATATCCACCCGCCACACCCAGGACGATTTTGGCGAGTTATAAAGATACGAGAGTTTAGTCAAGAAGCATTTGGCAGTGGCGACTTCCTCACTATCTCACTCTTTCGATGCGCTCGCAATCCAGAGTGGCAGCGTTCGTGGCCTGCCTAGCGCTTACAACGTTTACAGCCGTCCGAGGTGCTACGGAGGACTTGGAAGTCTACACAGACAGCACACTCGCTGCCAAATGGCAGAACTGGAGCTGGAATACCGACATTAACTTTGCTGCCACTGATTTGTTTGCAGGCACCAGTGGAAGTTCCATCTCTGTCAACTCCACCGCATGGGCCGCTATATCTTTGAAGCTTGAGGGTACCTTTCGAGATTACGCTGGATTGAGATTTGACATTGCTGTATGTACCAACTTTTCGCATCCCGTCAATCCCTCTGATATCAAAAATTCAGGGCGCGCAACCAGACATACAATTATTTGCTCAGTCTACAGCCGATGATAGCCAGTCCCCAGGCACGCCTCTAGCTTCCATCAGCAAGACGATCACGCCCGATAAATTCTCCTCTCTGCTAATTGATTTCAATGCCCTGCCCGGTACTGGAGGCCAGTTGGTGCGTATAGTTACTTCTATAGAACGATGATTTATCAACCGAATCTCTAGGGAGATAAACCCTGGGATCGTCTTACGATCCAAGCTGGTGCAAATGGTGCTGTCGTGAGTCTGGTCATTGTATGATTCACCTTTAAGGCGTGTCTGAAGGTTTGACAGTATCACATCGACAATATCGTCCTCGTCAGCGTAAGGTTTCCGTCGCTACATCTTTAAAGCAACCACAAAAATCGCTCCTCTAGGAAATCATCATTACTCCAGAAATCTTGAGTGCTGAACCTATTACGAACAATGTGGTTGCTGTGACCACGAAAGGGGCCGTTGACTTGACTAGCCTTCATATCATTCTCAATGGAAGCGTGAGTCCTCATCCACCTCCCAAGAATCATGTCCCATAGCGACTTTTACAGAGCATTGCAGTTTCCAATACGTCGACCTACATTCCTGTAGATACGCCTTCAAAGTCGATAACCTATCTGACCTTGACGTCTACTTTTACACCGGGTGACTTGATTATCACGGCAGGAAATGCCACATTCACCTATGTTCTTCCAGCCGTGCAAACGGGAAGGTATGCCACAACTAAGCCCTTTTGTCCGTCTCTGAAATTATACCTTTTAGTATCTCCCAGTCCATAAGCACCCCGATTGATCCCTTGGTGTATGGTGTTAATTTCCCCACTTCTGCGAGCTATATTCAACATCTCGGGGTCACTGTGTCCCGATGGGGTGGAAATGCGGTCACCGCCTATAATCCTTTCGGTGGGTTCACTAACGCCGGAAGTGACTGGTACTTTGAAAACCGCGGGAGCGAGAGCGCGGATGACTGGGTTGGCTGGGTTCATGGGGCCAACTCGTCGAGTATGCTTACCATCCCCGCGTGGGTCCCTTACTCGCTGTCGTGTATTCAAGGTAGTCATGACGTTTACCCATAGTCTGGACTGGGTGTCGAAAGACTCAACCTCATATTCCTACCCTAAATCCATCTATCCAGGTTCGTATATCTGCCAGCTCTCGATGACTCTCCCGAACATCTTTCTAATTGACGTCCAGATCAACAAGCATTTGATCCCTATGATGACCAGGCGGGCAATGGGTTGTTCCCAAATGGATCATATATCACTCCCGTTCCTGACCCTACCCGCGCGTACGTGCCATGGAATACAACAGCCGCGAAGAAATGGCTCTCCGGCATGAAGAACAAGCCGAAGATCGTGACCATCGACAATGAAATCGAGATTGCTAGCAGTACTCATCAAGATATGCATCCAGAGTGAGCAGACACATGCTATCGTAAGGCCATTCTCTGTACTCAACCTTTCTCCATAGGCGCATCGGTTACGACGAGGAGCTCAAGCGAGTTGTAGACTTTGCCACCGCAGCAAAGGAAGCGCTTCCTGATGTGCTCGTTGGTGCTCCTTCGACATGCTCGTGGTGGTTCTGTAAGTTGCTATTCAGATCAACCGAATTCTTAATCTGAATGTTCTTCAGACTGGACGAGCACCATTGGGTGGAGTGATACTGCAGCACATGGCAACGTTGATTTCCTTCCGTGGTTATTGACGGAATTGAAGCAGGCCGAAGCCACAGCGCATAAGAGACTGTTAGACTATCTGGACATCCATTTCTACTTCCAGGCAGATACAAGCGCTAACGACGCCGATGCGAAGGCAGTCAGACTGCGCGCAACTCGCTCGCTCTGGGTAAATTTCCCACTCATTCTAGTTTTCTGCACTGAATTTTCGTCACAGGACCCAACTTACGTTGACGAGTCTTGGGTTGGGAGGGATCCTCAAAGTCACCAACCCAATCCAACCGCTATCACTCTCATTCCCCGAATTCACTCTTTGATCGAACAGAATTATCCCGGCACCAAGCTTTCCATTAGCGAATGGGCATCTACCAACGACAATGATATTACTGGTGGTCTGGTGACGGTCGATGTTCTTGGTCTCTTTGGTAAATATGGCGTGGATGCGGCAACCTACTGGGCAACGCCAGCGGAGTTGGGCCCAGTGGGGTTGGCGTACTGGCTGTATCGCGGGTACGTATCCTTTCCTCTGTCTCTTGAATCGTTTAAGCATGCTCCACTTATTCTATATTCATTTAGATATGGCACCTATTTCGGTAGCTCATCTGCTCAAGTCAAGCTCAACACTCCTCTACCCAACACACAGAGCGTCTACGCAGGATTAGAGAAGGGAAAACTCAGTCTTGTCATCCTCAACAAGAATCCGGATGCCCCGATAGCATTCGACCTCTCGGAGGTACCCTCCGGCAAGTATTTCATCCGACACTTTGGTGGTGGTGCTGGTGTGGCAAAGTGGCAGGTGGGGTTTTAATTTTCTATCTGTTTCTTGTTTTCTTATCTCATTTGTTACTAGACTACAGTCTCATTGGAAGCATCTAACTATATTGTTGTCCCATCGTACACTGCCCTGTTCCTCCAACAGCAATAGATAATTATTGAATGCTCCCCAGCACTTAAATTTGAAAGGACCAATTCATAGATCATAGTCGAATAAGTACTAAAGATGTGGGACTGAAATAGGTGGGATTGCGATCCCTTTTTCTAGTAGGATTGAGCAGGTGCCATGAAATCATGGTCATATGTGATTCCAAGACTTTTTACTTCGAAATTGTTCTCGCCCTGCCGGGCAGGTGCCGTTGTTATGTTCCCGCGGTATTGGTTCTGCCTCATTTCTTCCAGATTCGCTTCAAGTTGTCACTTCTGAGTTTGTTCAAACAGCTGTGAGTATTCTCAGTTTCACCTTTCCAAGAAGCACACTGATCTAAATTTGAAAAGCTCATATCCTGATGTCTTTTCCTCGATCAGGGGTCGCAGACTCGAGCATTCACCAGAATCTACTTGATGAAAGGAGGACCCTTCTCTCCAGAGCCAGAGAAATTGCCTTGCAATGCAATGCTCTCACACCGATTGCCAAACTTCCCTCGGAGGTCTTAATCACCGTATTCTCAATCAATACTCACTCTGAAGCAGAAATTGATCCACGACAAAGGAGACACTACCCCGAGTATGGACTCGATCACGGCTTCAAAACTTTCGAAATTAGCGCTGAGATCCGCACCCTCGCCCAGGTTTGCCATTACTGGCGCGAGCTTGCGCTGGGGGCACCATCTCTGTGGAATCTTCCCTTCGATTGCAACACCATCTCGCGAACTTGGGCGACAGAATTATTGCGTAGATCGGGAGAAATGCCTTTGATAGTGCTTATGGACTTCGAAAGGTCCTACCAGCGCAGTTGTACTGCCAATTTTCGACTGGCCTTGGAGAATCACCATCGGTTGGGAGAATTGGACGTATATTGTGGAACCCCAAAGCAGATCCAGTCATTCGTTTTAAAGCGCTTGAGGCGTGCTCCAACGCCTATGTTGCACACCCTCTCGCTCTCTTGCAGCTACTACACCTACGGGGAAGACGATGGCTATGACCTGGAGTCAATGCATTCAGATTCCCAATCGGATTACTTGCAGACAATGGCATTCGAAGATGGGTTCAACACTCCAATCATCCCAGATGAATACGTCCCCCGCGTGCAAAACCTGAAGACAGCCGGATTCATCTTCCAGGTTGACTGTCCCATCTACGAAAATTTGACGCAACTGCACATATCAGGTTTGCACGGAAACAATCTGCCTTCGATGTATGATTGGTTCAGCGTAATAAGCAAAAGCGAAAACCTCTCTTCGCTAACGCTGGTCAGATGTTTTTCGAGAAAGGAAGAACGCCCATTATTCCACATTCAGCTTCGCAAGCTCACGTCTCTCAAAATTGGTGGTTCGTTTCTGCCATGTGCACGGCTCCTCTGGAACATCTCGATACCACCACTTCACTCGTTAAACATCGACATCACGGCCTATCCCTTGGGAGGACCAGACTCGAATACTTTCCTGGAAACCATCTCGACTCTCCTCAGACGACATCTCAGCGTCTCAACTCCACGAACACTGCACGCATTTCTCAGTAAAGGGGTCATCCGCATTGCAGACGTCCGCCCCCGTCCCTTTGATCGCATATCCCCGAAGCTGAGGATCTCCTTCGGTTATTTGGCTTCAGCCAGCAAGTCTCCTAGCGCTGAAATCCTTTCACCTTTGCGCGACCTCTTAGGCTCGGAGCTGCTTGGTGATTTCACCGATTCCGATCTTGGTCATTACCCTTCTATCATGCAGCAGGTCCTTGTCGCGCTGATGATCCCTTTCGCAACTATGCCGGGCATCAAATACACATACGAGACCACGGCGTTCTTCGCAATGGCCCTACTAAGGAGCTCGAACACCCAGGGGAGCACTTCAGCCGACAATACCACCATGATCCGTGCACCGATCTTCCCGCTTTCCCACCAGCATATTCATGATCTGATTATCCATAACATGGATTGGGACCTCGTTCCAGCTTATGATGGGTACGAGGTTTTTTTGAGGTGGAGAAGAGACATCGGGGAACGACTTAGTACCCTCCGATTTATCTATGAGGGTCGAGTCGGGATGAATTCTCCGCTCCAACGCCCTATACTGGAAGGGTTGTGCGACAAATTGGTATGGCACGAACGGAATTACCGCCTCAGGGATAACTATTCGCCTGGCACAGAATCGGACGATAGTCTGGATATGCATCACCAAGATGGTGAAGTAGGCATGTAGATACCAGACTCTATTATTTTGACCCTTGATGGCCTGCCCTGAAGTAAGAAGTGCAAAGTCTAACCGAATCAATTTTCGGACGGCATCCCCTCTTGGTTTCTTTCATCGTCAATGTGTTCCGACTTTGACTGACTACCCGCCCAGGAGGCCCTCGCAGGAGATGAAGTAATGGCGCAAGGCATAGACTACACCTCCGTATCCCCCATTCACAGATATCCACTGTTGTCTGGGTTCGTTTGAGTGGTGCACATCTTGTAGTGAAAATAAATGGATGCTGTTTGTCATGGTATTGATCAAAAAGTTACGTGTGCCATCGATGTCTTTGTGAGAGGTTCCAACTCCGGATTGGAAGCCTGCGTGGACCTTGCTCTCAACTACCAGCACCCTCTTCATTTCATGCCGTATAAGCTCTCAGCGACCCTCAAGTCCCACACTTCAGATGTTCGTTGGTCTTGCCTGGGAGGGATTCTTGCAGCTGATGTTGTTTAGGTTCGTGCACTGAGCACACCGACAGACGAGCTCATACTCTCTGCTTCGCGTGATACTACCGCTATTTCATGGCAAAAGTCATCTTCGGATTCCCAGTTCAAACCTGAGGTTGTTCTCCGAGCCGGATCTCGTTATGTCAACTCCGTTGCCTACATCCCTCCTACACCAGATGCACCGAAAGGTATGCGATTGCTGCAAACTTCAAGTACTGAGCCGTAGTTGAAATTCTCGGAAGGGTATGTCGTCACGGGAGGACAAGATGCGGTGATCAATCTATTCAATCTCGACAAGCCCAAAGATGATCCAGACTACTGTCTGCTCGGACACAATGAAAATATCTGCTCGTTGGATGTGACTCCCGGTGGCACGATTATATCAGGATCATGGGACAAGTGAGTGCAAAGAAAGACTCTTGACCAGTGTTCTAGTTCACTGAACCACTCACTCCCGACAGAACGGCTAAAGTATGGAAGAACCATGTCCTCGCCTACGATCTGAAAGGACATCAACAATCTGTGTGGGCTGTGTTGGGAATCGATGAGGATCAATGGTTAACAGGTGAACATAGCGTTCTTCATACCTGAGGCAGAAACTTACCTCGAATCACTTACACGAAGGGTCTGCCGACAAGACTATCAAATTGTGGCAACAACACAAGCTCATACAGACGTTTAATGGCCATCAGGATGCGGTGCGGGGACTGGCGTTGATTCCTGACATCGGTTTTGCATCGTGTTCAAACGACAGGTTCATCTAGATCATTCCTTCCACCTTCGTTTTGCTAATTCGTGCGTCCTATAGTGAAGTTCGCATCTGGACCCTTGGTGGTAATGTTGTCTATACGCTATCTGGCCACACCTCTTTCGTGTACAGTCTATCGGTTTTACCCAACGGAGATATCGTTTCTGCCGGTGAAGATCGTTCAGTTCGTGTCTGGAAGGGTGCGTTTTATATTCAGCTTTCCTCTACACAACAAACAGTTAGACCGACTCCATGAACCTCAGATGGAGAGTGTTCTCAGGTGATCGTACATCCTGCTATATCTGTCTGGGCAGTTTCTTCGATGCCGAATGGTGATATCGTGAGCGGTTGTAGTGATGGTGTGGTCCGCGTGTTCAGCGAGTCGGAGGAGCGCTGGGCGTCGGCAGAAGCTCTGAAAGATTACGACAATCAGGTGGCGAGCCAGGCATTACCAACTCAGCAGGTGGGGGATGTAAAGAAGAGTGATCTCCCTGGTCCTGAAGCCTTGAACGCGCCAGGTAAATTTATTTATTTTTAAACCACCCGTGAGTGTAGACTTAAAACCTTTTTTTTCCTCAAGGGAAGAAGGCAGGAGAAGTCAAAATGATCAAGAACGGTGACACGGTTGAGGCACATCAGGTAAGTCTACACATATTTGATATCATTGCGCAGCTCTTACCTAGTCTAGTGGGACAGCGGTAGCCACACCTGGCAAAAAATAGGAGACGTAGTCGACGCTGTTGGTTCTGGTCGCAAGCAACTTTACCAAGGAAAAGAATACGACTATGTTTTCGATGTGGACATTCAGGATGGAGTTCCTGCCCTCAAACTACCCTACAATGTTGCTGGTATGACTTTTATTCCACTAGTCTAATGGTGTATTAACACCGCAGTATAGAAAATCCATACAGCGCAGCACAGAGATTTCTGCAGAGCAACGAACTTCCTTTGACATATCTCGACGAAGTCGTCAAATTTATTGAAAAGAATACAGCTGGTGTCAACATTGGAACTGGAGGCGAGGACTATGTCGACCCCTTCACTGGCGCGTCGAGGTATCGATCCACTCCTGCAGCACCCTCCAGTGGTCCTACGTCACAGTATGTTGACCCATTCACCGGAGCGTCTCGATACGTATCTTCCGGAAGTACACCCAGCGCGCCATCCGCAACGTATGGCGACCCTTTCACCGGTGCCTCACGGTACTCTGGTGCTGCGTCAGCGTCAGCAACGTCCCAGGCTGCCGCGTCAGCTAAGATTCTTCCTGTGGTACGTAACTCGAGAGTTTATCGGAGGAGTAGAAGCTCATGTGTCCGATATGACGTCCTCAGCCTAAATTAGTCACCTTCAAGCAGGCGAACGTGACGGCAATGCAATCTAAACTGCAACAATTTGACGATGCGCTGCGTCATGAAATCGTGCGTATTCTACCCGTCCTTCTGTTCAGATTACTGATATATATCTCAGTCCACATCAGCACTCGCCATGTACCCTGAGGAAATTACTCTTCTGGACGCAACATTCGTCTACCTATCGGAAGCCACTGCATCACCGTCCCGGAAACCTTCGACTTCGCTTTCGTCTGCTCAAGTAGACGCGATCGCATCAATCCTCGAACGATGGCCTTCGTCTCAGCTCTTCCCTGTTGTCGATCTCAGCCGCCTCGTGGTCGGTTTTTGTCCCGACGTATTTTCGTCACAGCCTGAGCTTCGGGATAAGCTAACAGAATCGCTGTTCAAAGCAGTTGAATGGAGCGCCTCGTGGACTCCTCCATTGGCTAAGGTGCGGGAAACAAATACACTGCTTCTGCTGAGGACGCTTGCGAATGTGTTTGGTGACGTTGGAAAGACGGACGTGGATTGGCTGAGAAGAATTTTGGAGACCCTTGCGCAAGCGCCCTACAAAGTATTGAACAAGACGCAGAGGGTTGCACTCGCCACTGTACTTTTCAAGTGGGTCACTCATAAGTATTACGGTACTACCTCCTTGCAGTACTGATGCGTTAGCCAACAGTATATCGTGTGAAGGCCTCCGACATTCTCTCGACCTTGTGGCGAGAAACCAAACGGTTGCTATGATCAACAAAATCTTAGAGTCAGAGACGGTGGATTCCGAGGCGGTATATCGCGCTTTGGTCGCGCTTGGGAACGTTGTAAGCCCCTTTCCATTTTGCTTTCATGTTTCATCGTCTGATCGCTTTTACTACACTCAAGGCATATGCTGCAAAAACAAAAGGCACTCCACTGCAAGCAACACAAGCCGGAGAGATCTCTCAGTGCTTGCAGTCTCTACCCAAGCAATTCCCGGAACCAAGGGTGAAAAATATATGCATCGAGATTGGGGCATTACTGTGAAGTAGGGTAGTCAACGCTTAGGGCGTGAGGGCTGTTCGATTGTAAATATGACCAACTCTCTGAATCGTTTGGGGGTGAACTTTCTCGGGTCAATTGGTGTATTGAGTAGAATGGGAACACTTGGCAGCATAGTGTACACGTATAAGTATTCGATAAGCGCTGAAAATACATAACGTTGGGACCTTTTTATATCTATCATATCAACCTTTTATGAACATTTTGTACACTGCACAACTCTGGGATAGAGCGAGTGCTGAGCCTTTGCGCTTTTATATCCACGCCGAAACTCCATCATAGAATCACGGCAACCAGTGTGCAGTTATTCCAGGCACATATACTATGCTTGAATGTACTGGAAGAGTCTATTGGCGCTCACCGAGGGCCTAATAAGCAGAAAGAAGACTTGCCAATCAAAGACCCTGACGTTCCTTGTAAACAGTTTAAGCGCTCGTACATCTAAATATAGCACACCAATTGCATATCCGGAATGGCCCTTTGAGTGAGTCGGGTCAAACAAGGTCAATCAGTCAAACAAGTACAAGAAGGCCGTTCGAAAGTCTTCCCCGTCTCATCGCCTCCTGGGAGTATAGGTTAAGTTAGTGGGAGTTGGCCAGAGTTGGTTTGTGGGGCTGAAATATATTTCGAAGCAAGCGATTTGCGGTGGGACTGTCACTAGCACGAGTACTTCGGTGGTGCACGACGCGCCATGATCAAGCATGCAAAGGGAAGACCATTCCCCTCTCCGTTGATGCGTTGATAGATGTGCCTCCTCTTTGTCTACGACCACTACCACGACTCCACCTTTCCCCTGTTTCGAACGCCAACAACGCCCCCGAACCATCATTACCTCAAACTCTTTTATCGAATATCGACAATGCTCCACTCTGAGTTTAGGGTGCTAGTACAGCTTCTTGCATCATGCCTTCAGTCACTAGGCGCTCAAGCGCTTATAATCATATGGATCTACTACCCGATTTAGATGCCAATATTGAGCTCTGATTTAATCATAGAGATTGACTAAAAGATGCTTTCTGCTTCCTTCGAGCCCATTCATATTATTGTCCTTTAGCAGCTAGCACTATGTTGGGTGTCTACTGCTGTTACTACTAGTACGAGCTTTGCTGCCTAACCGTCTCCCCATTTACCTGCGGTGTCTAGCTCGTGCTTGTCGGGGAAACGGGAAATCGACATGGTCGTCTAGATCCCCCGACTTGAATTCCAAAGTGTATGTTTTCCCTGCCTGTGCACGTTCCCTTTCCTGAGGAACGTTGATCGTCAAAATGGGAACGGGGATGCCACTCTTGTTTATTGCTTTCGTGATCTTGCGGCGTACTTGCTCTTTGGCGAAATTCAGCGGCCCGGTGTAGATGGTCAGGGAAGAAAGGGCGGGAACGATCATGACTGCGTGATCTCCGTTGCCTTCTTCGTCCATATCGAAGAAATGATTCGTTTCCAATGCGGCTAGAATTTTAGCAACACGATCGCACCAGGTGACCGAGGCTACGATGGTGGTGACAGAATGACAGTGAAAAAGGCATTCGTGGATGTTGTAGAACGAATATACTTCATAGAAGTACACGGTGGTGAGGTTGGGAAGATATTTGGGCAAGCGTATAACCACATGGTCGTGCCCATCTTCACCAGGATTTGGCTCAGGATAAAAGTAGGGACTGTCCGGTAGGACGAGGATTCCGCGCTGCTGGTCCAGTACGAAGTTGCCAACTTCACCATCGTCTTCGCCACCCACCAAGATTCGCGTAACGTGCGAGAGACAGTCAAGAGGAGGCAGCTCATATTTCTCCATCTCCGAGCCCGAATCAAATCTGGTGATACCTAAATCCCATGTGATTCTTGCGTAAGCTGGAATGGCGAGGTTGTGAAGGAAGTGGTGTTGTAGTCCACCCCAGTCACAGCCTTCCAATACAGTGATATCGATACTGCGGAGTGAAGACATTGGTATTCGCTGCTGAGGAGAACGAATGTGGTAGGACATGACATCTGTCCGGTCCTCTGCAAAGGCCGGCCCACATTGTACCAAGTAGAGAGTTTCCAGAGTTTGGGAGATCCCCTTAAGAGTGTCAAGGAAGCTTTCGTATCCTGAACGACCGTAAATCTGACAGTCGAACATGAAGAGGTGCTTAAGTTTTTGAAACCTGAGCGGCACCCATTCTCCACCAATGAGGGACAACTGCCGCAGATTGACTCTGGCTTCCGAAGAAAATCCAATGTCACTCAACTGCAGATCCTGCTCAATTTGTCTGTCCTCTTCAAAATCGATGCTGACGTTTTGTAAGTTGACTAGTCGTGCTTGTAGAAGCTTGTATGAGAGGTAGTCCCGCCCATACATACTTCGAAGATGGACAGACCTTACCCTCTCGGGCTCTTGGAGAAGTAATCCCAGAAATCTGTTCAATTTGATCCGTTCTTCGCCCGCCAGTGCAAGTGAAAGCCTATCTATGACTTCGAGATCGATTGAAAGAGGTCGAGAACGGGTTAGAAGGATTGGAACGAGGTTGAGGTCTCGGGGTAGGAGTATCGTACGCCACAGTCCTGGACTCCCAATGGCTACGTACCGCCACTGTCGACACACTTGACTGGCCGCCATCATGGCGTGTATTTTAGTGCGCCGTCGAGGCTGTTCAAGTGTACCATGCCGACCTGGAATAGGACCAACGATGGCTACAAGGTACGAGAATACTGTGAGCAACATCTCAGGAGGCATCCGTGAGATGGGTTGTAGCGCGTTCAGGCTTCGACCAAGGACACGGCCAGCGAGGAGAGAGAGTCCTCCATGCAACTTTCACTACGGTCAGTATTCCGTTCAGATCATGTAATTTATAGGGCACACCTTCATGAGCATTAGCTGAGCCTTGTCCTGGCTATGTATAGCAATGCGTTGAATCAGACCTTCTCAAGCTCAACTAATGGCCATGTGTCCGTACCTTTCCTGATCAATAAGAGATGTGCCTTCAAGTTGAAGCGCATGCTCAATCCCTTCCAGGTGTTTTTCGATAGTCGAGTCTCTCTCCTCCAGATCCATGAAGAAAGTGGGTACAGACAACTTGGGTAGTTGGGATGAGGAGCTATGAGGAGGTTGATCTTCACAAGAATCCTTAGCTAAGCAGCATTGGCCTTTTAAGTTTCCCTCGAGGACCGTAGCCGCCACCATGATGCGAATGCCTTTTGGCATTTACAGTACTTACCTCTCGCAATTTACGGGTGTTCACGAAGTCTTTTACAACCTCAGCAGTGATTCTGTAGAGGTTTCCCACAAGATAATCGACAGGCGCCTAATGATGCATCAATAATGGTTGGATGGTTTCAAGTCGACCAGTCATTTTCCTCGAGAAAAAGCAAAGTGGTATACAAAAAGTCTAACCTCAATGATTGTCACAAACACAGGCAGTCGTATTTATATAATATATACGTACCTTTCGTGTGTAGTTTGTGGACATGGAGAAAGTCGGAGATCACAGAATTATATACAAACAACCGCCCACTGGCATTCTTAAATCCGACACACCTCACAGATGAGGCATCAACTCCTCCAACAGCCATAGGTCTAACCAGAAGTTTGAAGCCAACCGCGACAGTATCACTGATGACCATCTAGTCAGGCGACCCAGACTAAAAGGGGGATAGAACGAGTTAGCATAGGCGTTGAGAATCGGAAAAGGGGGTCTTACAAGCAAGCGAGATGACAAAGTACAACGAAACGAGCATGAGACCTTCCATGTAGTTCGATTTTCCATCCCTGTAAAATGGATCATGATTAGGAGGGCAACAGAATGAGGAGGCAGAGGCAGGAAACACATACTGGATAAGAGTATTCACGAGCACCACCGACACGAACAATACAATCGTCTATATTGCGAAAAATCAGTTCATAGTCCTTCACCTAGGAAACCAACGCACCTCGAAGTTGGCAAAGAAAAGCGTCAGCTCATGACCCGATATCCAGCCCACGATAACCAGCAGTGGGACGACAAATGTCGCGATCTGGATTGAGCTTCCGACAGAGATGGTGATGGTGAGTTCCATTTGATTTTTCATGGCCATCCAGACAGAAGTGACGTGTTCGGCTGCATTTGCCTGTGCAAAGAGACGAGATAAGTTTTGAGCGGGTACAGGAAGGAGGCCGGGGGAAAGAGTACTTACGACGAGGGGTAAGAGGATCAACCCGATGAATGGTTTAGGAATAGAGTATCGTTCAGCGAATTCCTCGATGGAAGCGACCACTACGACAGGAACATACAGCGTTAATTTCAGCACTAAGTGGATGAATCGAGGCAATACGCACGATAATCGGCACAGAACGAGGTCACAAGAGTAACAAGCAACAACCTGCGCAATCAAATATTCAGTAAGCCTCTCCAACACCTACACGAAACTCAGCGCTCACGAGATGGCCGCAGCAACAACACTCATCTCCGCCTTCTCACTCTCCTCTTCCCCAGTCTCCTGCGCCACGACACCCGTACGCGCGTTGGCACCAGATGCTGCATGCTCGCTCGTTCTCTCATTGATACTTCCCGCACTGCTGCCCCTCTCACCGAGAGGGCTATCGAGATTCCCTGGATCTTTCGCTGAATCAAACAGATCCTTGTGCGATACTAGCTGGAAGTACAGGTAAGCGATATATATCGCCAATAAGACAAGCGCCGTCCCGCGAGAGATGACGAGGAGCCCCTTCATGTCGTCCTTTGGTTCTTTTGGAAGGGTGGATTGGTAGGCAGCGGGGATAACGAGGGCTGTTAGGGAGAGTCAGAATGTATGGACAGCGAGGTAGATAATGGGCTGCACGTACTGATACACGCGAGGGTCATCAACTTATCATGGCGAAGATTAGCGATAGCTGTAAAAGTGTTCATTGAATGAACTTACGGAGCTCGAACTGGAGGATAGACATTTATTAGCCAACGAATAGGAAATGCGATTCACGATGTATAGACGTACGCTTGTGCAGCTGTGACGCGGAAATAGCTCTCTGAGCGTTTAGCGCCAGCTAAAAAATCAGACATGAGCTTATCATTCACATGATCGTCGAGTGTACGGACCAGCGAGGAACGAGCACCCGAGAACAAGCAAGATATTTGATAGTATGGAACCCAACATCTAACGAAAATTTAACTCATGTCTCAATAGAGTTCATGGGCACGCACGGAGGTCTGGACAATGCGCAGCTCATCTAAACGAAGTTAGTCTTGGCATACACCATGCGGGGAATGGGGTACAAACCTTGAAGCAATGCAGCGATACCAACAATAATTTCCACCGCGTTTCCAAATGAAGCATTGAGTAGCCCAGCGAGGGTTTGACCGAGACTGGCAGACATTTGTTCGGTCGAGTCTCCTAGGAGCTGCAATAGCCACACTATCTCAGATTGTGTGAGGGTGTGGATAGATAGGGCGACGCACCTTGGCCAAAGGCATAATGGCTAAAAACGAAAAGGAGAAACGCATAGCGACATCCAAGTTCAGATGGTGTGCTATAACGCTGAGTGGGACAAAGACGAGGAGGATATTGAACCAGCTGCTGAAGAAAAACCATTTATACGACTGGTAGAAGGAGGGCTGGCCCTCTGCTTTGACAAAGGACACGAAACGAGAGGCAAGTGACGTGTGAGTTGCGGACCCGTTCCCTTCACCATTGGTGGGTAGGAGCGGGGAGTTTTCTGTAGGCATGATGGATGAGGATAAAGGAGCGACTGGTATGAGTTGAGACAGTGGGAGCAGTCTCGACGGAATTCGGGACGAGGCAGTGCAACTGTGCACTGTTCAAAAAGTGACGTCACGTGTATTTCTTAAACAACATCCGCATTCGACTCGACACTTCCGATGCCCGCCAGGTGATCCACGCCGCTATACTGCACAAGGACACCCTTCCTATTAGTGATCTCGATGATGGTCACAGACGCGTTGAGACATTTCCAGACGACCACCCCCGGCGCACATTTGAGTTTCCGACTGCCGAGAAGCTGCTGGACGAGGGTGATGATAACCCCACCGTGCGTTGCGACCAGCACGTTGCCTCCTGTGTGGGTCACAATGGTCTGGTTCCACCAGCTGGTAACGCGCTTGGTAAATGCTGCGGTCTTCTCGACGGTACTATCCGCTGCAGCAGCCATCTTGGCGCCTCTGTTGTTTCCTGCGTTGCCTTCCATGCCGCCCATTGCCTGAACAACGTTAGCGTCAAGCACACACACACACTGACAACGTGACGCTCACCCTCTCTCTTATCTCCCGCTGCTTCACAGCCTCAACCCCTGGGTGATGTACTAAAATTGCCTCTACTGTCTTGCCCCTCAATTAGCCTCAACTGCCTCTTTAGATAACGTAACGCACCTTAACAGCTCTATCCAAATCGCTGCTAAAAGCCCTTCCAAACTCCACCCCCTTCAGCGCATCACCAACCAACCGCGCCTGCTCGATCCCTGTGGCATTCAACTGCGTATTCCTTTGGCCTTGGATAATCCCATCTCGGTTCTCTTGAGTCTCGCCGTGTCGGATGAAGTATACTCTTGTCAACGAGCCTGGGTCTGACAATGCTTCGGTGGAGGGAATCGGAGTGGCGACAGAGTCAGAGCTACCTGCCTCCATGGTCGCGGACGTGGGTGAGAGGACACTAGAGCGGTAGTCACTTGCCCCTTGATTGGCACAAACTCGGAGCTTCGCGCTTCAGATCTGATGCAGCCGAAATCAACCGGCATCCTTCTATCTTATCTCGTATCCATTCCTATTGCAGGCGGGCGCCAACCGATGACACGAGCGCTAATGAACTCTGGTGGCGCCTAGGCGTCTGTGGGAGCGCTTGACGGCATCAAAAGAGAGGCCTGAAACATATGTCCTTCTCGTGTCAAAATAGACCTCCTGCAGTCTTTTTTCTGAGCCCTTGACTGACAATTAACCGCATATAAGTGCAGGATGTCCCCACATGTGTCGATTATAGGTTATTCGCGAATATATGCGCCTAAATTCGATCGAAGGTGGCGAAAGGCTAGAATATTATGAGCGCTCGTACTGTAGTTCAAATTCAGCAACAGTTTACGGTTCCGCAGAACGATCGTAGGCAATCGAACGAGCTCAACTTATCTCGACAATGATGGGAGGTAAGCGCCGTAACATATCGTAAACCCATAAGGTTCTCAGGGTCCACTGTCAGGGTGCAATACCGAAAAGAAAGTAAAAGCTTGTGAGCTCAAAAACTACTAGAGAGGATACTCACACAAGTATCAAAGCCATAACAAGGCGAACTGAGAAGAAGCCATCGGCTGGTACAAGCAGAGGAAGAAAGACAGTGATTGCCAAGAAGCAACTGTCGCCTTGCCGTGCGAGCGGAGCTTGAATAGAGGCGCGTCTCGGCGTCTCTGTTTGTTGACAAAGTACAACTTTGAACTACCTGTCCTCAGTGGGCTCTTCGTTAGCTGCATGGCAACAGTCTTCGACAGCCCAGAGTCATCCGAGCCAGGGATCCAGTGGTCAGCAAGCTAATTAATGAGGGCTGCCGGCGTCTCCGTAATACAAACTATACTGCGGTCATTGCACAGCTCCATGACGAGAAACAGGTCCGGAACAGGTATCTTGGGAAGACAAAATCCTACAAACATGCCCATACGAATCAACGTTATTCACGCCAGAGGCCGTATCCTTGTCGACTGGATATATTTCTACTCTGACATTGCCAATCCTCTCAACCAAGGGTCAATCCGTAAAAAGGCTGGAGAGCTTGCTGGGAAGAAGCATGGCAAGAGCTGAATCCGCTCCTTCCTCGGACGATGGTGAAGTACGTACTACGAGATGGACTAGGAATAGGTATGCGGCGCTGGGCTCTTTCCAGCTTCATGTGGAAATTGGTGAGGCGGACAGGGACGACAGGCGCAAAGTCATCTGAACGGAGGATAGAGGTGATTGCACCTGTAACCTGCCATTTGTTGGCTTCGTGGGGAGATACTTGATGCCAATATCCATCTGTGCAGAGAGTTCGAGGAGAACAAGATCAATGCGCCACTATGATGAAAGGAAAGAAAAGGCAGTACTTAATATAGGCACTGGAGCCGTTGGGTTTTGAGATTGCATTTTATCACGACCCGTTAATTACTTCTGGGCGGCGGAGACCCTCTTCAATCCAACGTCTCCATTTTTTCTACACCAAGACATACCTCTCGGATCTGACTGGAGCAGCATCATGGTCATGCAATAGCCTCCTACCCCGACCTCTGTTCGCGCAGTGGCCCAGGGAGTGCAGACATCAGTATACCATCACCAAAGGCCGATGAGCCCGTCTGTATATAGGATATTGTTGTGTCAAAAAATTTCAAACAGCGTGGTGATGTTTTCAGTAAAGATTCAGGGGAATGAGTGAGATTGAAGACTTCGATTCTGAATCAGTCACACCACCGTTACCTATATCACATGACCGTAACAGGCGCGCTGAAATTCAACATTACATGTCATTGAACCCTGTCTGGTTCGTCCTTCTCCTTCGATGTTCAAAGCGCAGGTCCGCTTTCGTCAAGGTACTCATAACCAGACGATAGCCCTGCCTGTTACCTTGCCATGTCGGAGGAATTCTCGCCTCCACCAGAGGCTCATGAGACCCAGCTGTTCATCAAAAATGGTGAACCAGCTGGTTTCCTTCTGCACAAGAGCATCAAAGATCCGGCAAAGAGGAAGAACCTGGAGGAGGACATTATTCACCACGGTGGTTGCATTGTACATGACGACTCGGACCCCGCCATCGACACCGTTCTCATTCTCCAGGACGGCGTGACGAACAAGGAGGTTCTACAGACGTCCTACCATGCCGACAAAGACCGCAAGAAGAGGGGGATATATGTGGAGTATAGCGCATTCGTCAGGAAGTGTATTGGCGCTGGAATGTTTCAACATGCGCTTGATCATCAGGTGTTCAAAGGGATGGGTGGGGTTATGGCTGGTAGCCGGTGAGTCATTTCGTGTTTTGCGTATAGAAGAGTGCTAATGTCTTTCTTTAGACGCGTAAAATTTACAGCCAGGGATGATGAGGAGCTGGCGCGGTTCATCGCTCTCATCATGCCCTACGAAGGAGCAGGCGGGCGATCAGGTATGAATATCTACAAACGACTTGTCGAGTGTGTACGTCCGTTCCCCACCTACATCTACACCATGCCTAACCTTCTCATCTCTCAAGGCCATCGAGCGACCCGAAGCGTTCAAGTGGGCCTCTCGCCACACCTATCAGAGTTGGCGCGACCGATACTATAAGAACCAGGAGTACTTTAACCCGATCATCGAAAGAATCGCTGCTCGTGAAAAACCCACAAAGAAGCAGATTTGGAAGGAGGACCGGAGGAGGGGGAATGGAAAGTATGGGAGAATGTTTAGACATGAAAGGGAGAAGGATGATGATGACAGTGAAGGGGAAGAGGAAGAAGTAGAGATCGTAGAGGATGAAGACTTTGAACATCCCAGAAGGGCAACTCGACGTGGCGGTAGTGCCATAGCAGCGGATTGGGGGGAAGAGTATCAGCAGCAGGGAAACCGTAGGCGACGAAGTGGTTTGCGTGGAGGAAGTCAACGCGAGTACAGAGAAGAATTCGATCTGACACCTGAGAATATTCGGTTATTGCGGCAGGAAGAAGAGGAAGAAGGCGAGGAAGAGCTTTCTCCTCTCAAAGAGAAGAAGCGAAGAAGGTCAGAGCGTCAAACACGGGTATCTTCTACTTCCCAACCGAGGAAGAAAGCTAGGATATCGCCAGCGTCGGCGAAAGGAAAGGAAAAGGCCATATCTGAAGATGAAGTGGGTGAAGATGAGGAGTTTGTTTTTTTCGTCTCTTTCTCGAATTTACAACTGAACGTTTTGAGCAGGCCTTTATTCAGTGGTGATTATGACGTCGACATTTATGGTCCTGACGAAAACCCTTATCAAGACTTCAACGAACCCGGACCGTCTAATTCCAATGCCCACCTCAACTCTCCCCCATCGCCAGATCGTACACTCGCCGAGCCAGCGTCGAGGAACAGGCGAGGTATTGGTAATACCAGCAGACCTTCTCCACCAATCCGTCCTCCGAGTCCAGGGCCGGGTTTTAGGACACAGGATACACTGGTCAATACCATATCTGTCCCCCGTCAACGACAGGATGATACAATCTTCGAGCCTGCTTCCCATTCGACATCCGCAAATAGAGTTCATTCTGCTAATACTACGCGGTTATTGCCAGCGGGAGTCAGTGGCCGAGAACTCGAACAACCGCCTACCGTAGAAGAAAGACAGCCTGGATCTTGGCCAGAGTTGTCTCCCTCACCTACACCTCCACCTCCTGCCCCACAGCCCAGGAGGTCAACGAGAGTTGTTGTCGAAATACCATCACCTGCGAAAAAGCCTCGAGGGTCGCCAGAGAAAAGGCAGCCTCAACGACAACCCAAACCATCTTTTGAGGCACCGAAGAGGGCTGCTCGTAGACCACCATCAATGATGCGTTCCCCACCACCAGAACGATATGAGGCGCCTTATAGGAACACGCGATCGCGATCGCGCAGTGCCGAGCCTACTCAAAGCAGGCCCAAGCCCAAGCCCAAGGTGAAGAAAGTCAGGAAGGAGGTTATTCCTGAGGAGGACGAGGACGTACGAATGAACGAAGCAGGTGGGGAAGCGGATCGGGAACAAGAGGAGGTACCTTCTCTTCCCGAGACGATCGAGGAGGAAAGAGATGTCGAGCAGTTGCTTACCGCGGAGGATCCTAACCAGAGTGCTAGGTCGGGGTCTACGTCTGTGGCTCCTGCCGCTGTGAGAGGAGGAAATGTAGGCAATAGTGCCAGTGCAGGAGCGAGCGGTGGGCCTCGGACAACTTCCATTGACACAGACGATGCTCAAACGAGACAGGATCTGCGTCCTAACACTGGTTCCGTGATTCCTCAAACCATGTTGGTATCAAGAACGGTAGCACAACAAAGGACATTTACGTCCAATCGGATTCGGCCTGACGAGATTTTGCAGATGTATGCTGCATCGTCACGAGCCAGTTCAATAGCTCCCGCACCTATCGTGCCCAGGCAGTCTCTAACTCCTAACATCATTATGGGTCCACCGCAAGGGATCGTCCAACCACGGCCACTCCTTTCCAGAAACACACCTATGCCCCGTCAGGCTGGTCCGACTACAGGCGCCAGACCACGACAGAGCGAGTCTGGTCCCCGTTCTATGACTCGGACGCGTCTCGATGCTGGCGCCGCTACCAGCGCCTTCAACTCGCCACGCACGCCTGTTAATGTACTAAGCGCGAAAACAACGAAAAATCGGGACAGGCGCGCGTCCGATTCAAGTGGGGATTCATTCCCTCCTCCTGGCACACGGGCAAGTGCTGTGAAGAACTATCTGCAGCAGCAGGAGAAACACTCGCCCTTTAAGCCGTATGAGGGCACCAGGGCTGCGCAGGTGGCGAAATCGAGGTGATGGCGAGGACTTTGCGGATCTTCAGTGATCAGCTTATCCACCGTTTAATTTTCCTCCAGTGGTTTATATAATTTGATTGAACGTCGTCCATAGTATTTATCAATACTATGTATGCATAATCTAGTGTAAAGTGCGTATGTGCTACAAAGTATGTACAGCGAATAGTCATCAGCATCATTATCTGAAATAAATTAACAGGCAATCTTCACTGTCTAATCAACCAACTATCCGTGGCGATGTGAAGAGGCACAAGATGGAAGAAGACTATCATAGAGTGAGTGGTGTACAGAACGAGTCATAAATAGCACGGGTATGTACGAGTGAAAATGCAGGGATGTGAGGTAGGACGCGAAAAAAGATCAGGAAACGAGACTGTCGCTCTGCAATTCCTCGAACTTTTTCCGGGCTAGTCGAATGTTCAGTTTCAGTGCAGCCGCTTCTGTTTCAACAACGAAACACAAGAAATTTTAGCGGTGGTGAATGGTAACATCAAGCGGAACGGACGGACCTATTGTAGGATCATGAACTATGATCATCACATACGTATTCCTTGTCATTTCATCCAAGACAGCCGTGAAATCGTACAGTTCCATTTCAAGTGATCGGAACTCTTCTCTTACGCGAGTGCAAGAGTGTTTGAAGGCTTTGATGAGTTCGGATGTACGTTCGTATCGCTTGGAATCTAATTCTGATGTTGGAGACTGTTCCTCTGAGTCAGGGCTAGACCGTGACGACGAGGCTGATGAAGTGGCAATGACGAGGAAGGTGGTTCGTTCGAAGAGGATGACCTCTGCTGCGTTGCAGGCAGCGGCGAAGGTTGTGAGATGTTTGGAGAGGATTGCTGCGTTTGGGATGAGGGTGTGCACGATGCTCGACCAGGCCTGGAGGACAGGTTCCTGTCAGACAGGGCTTGAGCAGTATGAGTAGGTTACGGACCTTGTACAGACTCTCGTCGTATATGCTCGTTCCGCACACAGAAACAGAGGCGCCGCCACTTGCTTCCTCCAGCTCTTGCCTCTTCTTATCAAATATAGGCTGCCGTGGCTCGCGTACCAGATCCATCTTGTGGATAAGCAGGAATATCGCAGCGTCCGGGCTGAACTGCTTTAATCCAGCCATGCAGTCCGTGTAGTATTCGAGGTCCTTGGTCATCTCTCTCGATTCCACGTCAAACACATAGATCATGACTCCCACTTGTTGAAATATGGTCGATCTTTGCGTGGTGAGATAGGTATCCATGAAGGAGTCTTGGCCGCCACAGTCCCATAAGTTCAGGATAAGGTCACCAAGAAAACGGACATGATTCTGTTCGACGTCGATAGTAGCACCCAGCCGCGCTGTCAGAGACGCGGGATTATTCGAACTTGGCGAGGTCAGCCTCATGCATTGATAGACAGCCGTGAAGCGCTCACAAAATGAGAGACCGCATTGACGTCTTCCCACTGCCAGAGGCACCCATGAGCAGAACCTATCTGCAATGTCACATTTTCACTTCTTATATGCGCGTTTGTTGGTGCTCACCTTCTTCTTCATGTTGGATTGTGGTGGTAGGAGACGGAGAGTCAGTTACTATTAGGGCGTCTGTACCGGTTCCGAAGGACCGTGATGTGTCGAGTTATCTCCGTCTGGCACTCACGGCCGAACGCGTCCATCTGCGCATCGTCGAGGACAATGGGCTCCCAGCGCCGAAGATAATCAGACGAGATTCCAGTTTGAATACAATTGATTATACAGTTTTGCTTTCTTGGGATATATATGCAGTCCTTTGGTTCCCTACTTGAATTTCCCTTCGGCCCAGCGACGGACATGGGACCCCATTTCCACCGCAGCCAATCCCCAATCCTCGCCATGGTTATGCCCTTTATTCTCGCCTCTACCCAATCCAGCGCGTTCAAGTGCTTGATCATCAGTGAGAGCTGTAAGGACGCCGAAGATTACTGGAACGCCAGTGTCGAGCTGGATTTTCATGAGTGCGTGCGAGACGCTCTCGCAGATGTATTCGAAATGCATCGTAGCGCCTTTGATGAGCACGCCAATGGCTATGACTGCATCGAAGGGTTGGTTGGGCATTGTCACAGTGCCGGAAGGTTGTGGCGTTGCGGCTCGGGGTGGCGAAAGGCTTCCACCGAAGTTGAGACCCCCTAAGAGATCTTGAACGGTCGCGCCTGACGGGACGTGAGACCCAGCAATCATCCTACGCGTCTTTTTAGTCATTAGTATATACAGAGAGTATAAATCGCATACTTTGAGCACGCCATGGGGAGCTCGAAGCTTCCGGGCACAGTTTCGATTACGATGTTGCTTTCTTTAACGCCGCGCTCCTTCAACTTGGCCACAGCACCAGCGACAAGAGCATCGATCACGCTCTTGTTCCATCTTGCATGCACGATGGCCACGCGAAGAGATGAACCGTCGTACTTGACTTCGGATTCAGGGAGTCCTTTGATTGTCTTGTCCATTGTCGCGGCTGTCGGAAGAAGTGAAGGGAGGTGATTAAGGACCGTGGGACTTACTGTCGGACCGCTCCAGGAAAAAAGTTTGGCGCAGCTGCTCTCTTGATCCTCTGTTCACCATGGACGGTAATCTAGCTGGTAAGAATTCCTTTGTCTATGTTGGCATCTCTACTCATTGCGTTTATCAGCAACGTACACCTTGATTCATGCCTTTTTAACGAAGCATTCCCATACCAAGGCCGCTCAAGCAGTGAAAACCGCCGCCAAGGGAGTTGTCATCTTAAGAGACGATGTAAACGTCGACGTTGACGGACCACATCTACAAGAAATCATCGAGCAGTGGAAAGCTAGTCAAACCCGGGCGAAATCATCGTGTGTCCTGTTCTTTATCTCGTTTGATACGTAATTAACGGCCCGATGTATAGAGACTCTGGCTCTGACTCGAGCTCAGATCCAAGTTGTATGTGTACAGCACTAATGAACGCGACGAACACTTAAACTGGCCTATGCAGCATCTAGCAGCGCAAGTTCGAATTCCAGCAGCAAATCGTCCAAGAAGGTTAAAGGCAAAGGCAAGAAGACCGCTTCGTCAAAATCCTCGTCATCTTCATCGACATCTTCTTCATCCTCCTCGTCTTCGTCCTCCGACTCGGAATCTGAGCCCAAAAAGCCCTCCAAAAAAGAAAAAGTGCCCAAGTCACCTAAAAATGCAGCCAAAGGTTTGTATTGGATTTCGTTGAACGAATGGACCCTCTCAACAATTTTATGCATTTGTAGCTCCTACACCAAAGTCAACCTCAAGTTCGTCCGACTCAGATTCGGGTGAGTTGCCTTAAAAATGCGACATTACCCGTATTCATCCTTCTATTGGGCCATATTATCTTTCAGACGACGAGTCGAGCGAGGCAGAGTCCTCTACCTCTAGCAAAAAGAAGACAAAAACGAAAGAACCAGCAGTTAAAACTGAACGCGAGTCTAGCCTGACTTTATCATCGGCAACCTCATCTTCTCCGGATTCGGATCCTGAACTCGAAGACAAGCCTGTTAAGTCGAAGACAAAGGCGAAGAAAGCTAAGTCCGAGTCTTCCAGTTCAGATTCTTCGGATTCCAGCGATTCCGACGACGATATAAAGGCTCAGACTGCAAAGATCGAGGTCCCGAAGAAGTCAGAGAGTTCTTCGAACTCTAATCCTTCAGATTCCAGCGACAATGCAAAGACCAAGACTGCGAAGCCCAAGGCCTCGAAGAAGTCTGAGAGCTCTGAAAGCTCCGCCGATTCCAGTTCCAGCGACGAATCCGATGCAAAAACCATAACCAAGAAGGACACCAAGAAGAAGGAATCAAGCTCCTCAGAGTCAACTTCGGACTCAGACTCCGAATCTGACACGAACACGAAGAACAACACCGAATCTACACCAACTCCAAAAGCCATCGAGATCCCGGTCAAGGCTACGGTCAACGTTGAGGTCAAGGCTACAAAGAAACGACGGATTGACCTCGAAGGGACATCCTTAACAACGGCGACGACTATGGAAGCTTTCGAAAGTGCATATGATGGGCGAAAGAAGGGCGGAGGACGCATTCAAAACGAACGATTCAAGAGGGTTGACCCTAAGAAGGTGGAAGCTATCGCAGATAACCGCTACGTTGCCAAGGTACGCACACCAAATTTATGCCTCCCTTATCTTCCTACGTTGCTCGTTTCCGGCGTTGACACCTTTACATCCACTTGTTTTCACAGGCGGCTCCTACGAACGACTATGGCAAGCGCGCTCACGAAGACCTCATTGTCACCCGAGGTGCCGGAT
>Ga0247735_1000175_pt1 | contig 28258 bp, 23 predicted proteins | sample UWRJL178409R2_FD_180934 | JGI IMG/M metagenome (GOLD analysis project Ga0247735, IMG submission 180934) | Plant litter microbial communities from Arlington Agricultural Research Station in Wisconsin, United States - UWRJ-L178-409R-2 | ecosystem: Environmental > Terrestrial > Plant litter >... | reverse complement strand
GTCGGCACCGCGACGCTCACCGACGGCAGCCTGCACTTCCCCATCACGGGCGGCAACGTCAAGTACTTCGACCCGAGCGAGAAGTACCGCCCCTACGTGCAGGGCTCGATCCAGCACGAGGGATCCGGCTTCTCGCTGGCGGCCGGCGGCACCACCGTCGAGCTGACCAACTTCACCATCGATCCGGGTACCTCCAAGCTCTACGGTGATGTCGCCGTCAACGGCACCTCCGCCGCGACGCAGGCCCTCCTGTTCAACCTTTACGGCGGCACCCTGCAGCCGCTGCAGATGGATGGCGACAACGCGATCCTCACCGGCACCACGGTGCACATCTCCAAGGACGCCGCCGACGTGCTGAACAAGACCTTCAGCACCGACGCCGTGAAGTCGCAGCTGCTGGTCGGCGTCGCCACCATCACGGTCGCCACCAAGTAGCACGACGCACGGTAGTACCGATGGGGCCCGCCGCACAGCCTGCGGCGGGCCCCATCATCGTGTGTGGTGCAATCGAACCAGTACCAGGGAGGTGACCGGATGACCACGCTCCGCCCCGCCGCGCCCACCGCGGTATCCCTCCCGACCCGCTCCTTCCGTCGCCTGATCGCCCCGGCATCCGTCGGCCTGCTGGGGTTCCTGGCGACCTTCGCCTTCTCCTGGGTTCCGTCGGTCTGGTTCGACGAGGCGGCGACGATCGCGGCCACCGCCCGGACCTGGCCGCAGCTGTTCCAGATGCTGGGCGGAATCGACGCCGTCCATGGCGTGTACTACGCGGCGATGCACGTCTGGTTCGACCTGGTCGGCTATTCGCCCGTGACACTGCGACTTCCCAGCGCCGCCGCGACCGGACTGGCCGCAGCCCTGCTTCTGCTGCTGGTGCGGCAGTTCGGCCCCGAACGCCTCGCCCTCATCTCGGCCGTGCTGTTCCTGCTGCTGCCGCGCGTGACCTGGATGGGCGGCGAGGGCCGCTCGTACGCCGCACAGGTGGTGCTCGCCATCGCCCTCACCCTGGTGCTCGTCGCCGCCTGGCGACGCGGCGGCGCCTCCCGCCGAACCCGGCTGCTCTGGTGGGCCGCCTATGCCGCACTCGCCACCCTCGCGGTGTGGACGTTCCTCTACCTCGCACTCATCGTCGCCGCGCACGCCATCACCGTCGTGCTGACGGCCCGCCGCGACCCGCGGTCCGCGGGGCTGTTCGCCGCCGCCACCGGCGTCGCCGGGCTCGCCAGCCTGCCGCTGCTGGGGCTCGCCGATGCACAGTCCGGGCAGCTGGCCTGGATCGACCCCCTGAACCCCGACACCCTGCACGGCGTCGTCGTCGCGCAGTGGTTCTATCGCAACAACACCTTCGCCATTGTGGGCTGGATCCTGCTCGTCGTGGGAGCCGCTCTGCTGCTCCGCCGACGCACCCCCGTGCCGGGACCGGGCCTGGCCGCGGTGCTGCTGCCCTGGCTCGTCGTACCGACCGCCGGACTCCTGGTCGCGTCGGTGCTGGTGGATCCGCTGTACTCGGCGCGGTACGTCACCGCCAGCGCGCCCGCCGCCGCCGTGCTGATGGCGGTGGCCGCGACATCCGTTCGCCGCTGGTGGATGGCGGCGGCGATCGTCGCCCTCTGCGCCGTGCTCACCGTGCCCTCGTACGTCGCGCAGCGGCAGCCGACCGCGAAACAGTCGACGGCCTGGAACCAGGTCGCCGAGATCGTGGCCACCGAGCGCGCCTCCGACGCTCCGGGCACGGCGGAGGCGGTCATCTGGGGTCCGCTGCGCAAGCACAGGGCCGCGACCAGCCGCGTGATCGAGTACGCGTATCCCGCTGCCTTCGCCGGACTCGTCGACGTGAAACTGGCCACGACGGGAGCCGAGAACGGCACGCTCTGGGAGACCGCCTCCCCGCTCGATGAGGTGACCGACCGTTTCGACGGCACCTCGGTGGCGTGGCTGATCACCAGTGACAAACAGGACTGGCGCCCGAGCGTGGCCGAGAAACTCGCCGCGCTCGGCTTCCGCGTGGAGCGGGAGTGGAACGTCTCGACCACGAACATCGTGCGCTACGTGCGCTGAGGCGCCGTGTCTCTTCCCTGTGCGAAGACACCCGCTCACTTAGGCTGAGCGGATGACCTCCGCCGCCGCTCGACCGCGCCGCCGGTTGCGCGTCCTCACCCTCGCGGCCCTCGTCATCGCGGCGGGGCTCGGCGTGCACTACCTCCTCGGAGGGGAGCTCGCGGGCTTCCTGGCGGATGCCCTCTACGCCGCGCTCATCGCCCTGCTGGTGATGCTCCTCGCGCCGCGCACCCGGCCCGCACTCGTCGCCGGAATCGCCTTCGTCGTCTGCGCGCTCATCGAACTCGCGCAGCTCAGCGGCATCCCGGCCGCGCTGGCGAGGGCATTTCCTCCGTCGGCCCTGGTGTTCGGATCCGGATTCGCGTGGGGCGATCTCGTGGCCTACGCGCTCGGCGTGCTCGCGGTTCTCGCCGCCGACATCCTGCTGCGTCCGACCCGGCTCAGTCGCTGAGACTCAGTCGCTGACGACGCGGGCGCCGTGCACCGGGCCGGTCGCGCGCACCACGGTGAGGCGGGCCGCGCTGAGCGCGATCTGCAGTTCGAGGGCACCGTCGAGGTCGGGGGCGAGGAAGGCGATGGTCGGGCCAGAGCCGGAGACGATGCCCGCGAGAGCGCCGTTCTCCTCGCCGAGCTGGATCACGGAGGCAAGCTCGGGCTCGAGGTGCAGCGCGGGCGCCTGCAGGTCGTTGTGCATCGCCTCGGCGAGCATGTGCGGGTCGCCGGCCCGCAGCGCCTGCAGCACGCCGGTGTCGACCTGTGGGGCGATGGCGGCCGGGAAGATGTCCTGCGCGTGCCGATCGCGGTGCCGATCGAGCTCGCTGTAGACCTCGGGCGTGCTCATGCCGAATTCGGCGAGGGCGAGCACCCACTGGAACTGTCCGGCGGCGAGTGCCGGGCTGAGCTTGTCGCCGCGCCCGGTGCCGATCGCGGTGCCGCCGGCGAGAGCGAACGGAACGTCGGAGCCGAGGGTCGCCGCGAGCTCCATCAGCTCATCGCGACCGAGGTCGGTGCCCCACAGGGTGTCGCAGGCGAGGAGGGTGGCCGCGGCATCCGCCGACCCGCCGCCCATGCCGCCCGCGATGGGCACGTGCTTCTCGATTTCGAGGTGCACCCCGCGGCGGTAGCCGGCGCGATGGGCGAGCAGCGTCGCCGCCCTGATCGCCAGATTGGTTCCGTCGACGGCGAGCGCCGAGGTGTCGATCGAGCCGGTGAAACTGACCGAGAAGTCGTCGGCGGGGGTCGCGCGCACGTCTTCGAACAGCGAGACCGCCTGGTAGGCGGTCGCGACGTCGTGATAGCCGTCATCGAGCAGAGCGCCGACCTTCAGGAAGACGTTGATCTTGCCCGGCGCCTTGACGTGAACGGCCTTCGTGGCGCCCGCGGTGGTCATGTCTCCAACCTACTGGACGGGCCAGGCACGACGAGTTCGCCTATACTTCGGCGGCCCGCACGATCCGCAGGAAGTCGAGCACCGTCAGCTCCTCGCCGCGCGCTGTCGGGGCCACCCCGGCCGCCTCCAGCCGGGCGGATGCCGCGGCGCTGTCCCCGAGGACAACCGACAGCGACTGCCGCAGCATCTTCCTGCGCTGTTGGAACGCCGCATCGATGAGAGCGAATGTCGCGCCCCGCTCCTCCTCGGTGCCGGGCTGCTCCGCCCGAGCGAAGCGCACCAGGATCGAGTCGACGTTCGGCACCGGCCAGAACACCTGACGGCTCACCATCCCGGCCGTGCTCCAGCGCCCATACCAGGCCGCCTTGAGGCTCGGGCTGCCGTAGATCTTCGAACCCGGCTCGGCGGCGATGCGCTGCCCGACCTCGGCCTGCACCATCACGAGGGCCTTGTCTATGCCGGGGAACAGCTCGATGAAGTGCAGCAGCACGGGCACCGAGATGTTGTACGGCAGATTCGCGACCAGGGCGGTCGGGTCGCCGGGAAGCTCGGTGACGGTCATCGCGTCCTGCAGGATCACGGTGAGGTCGGCATCCGGCTGCATCAGTTCCACGGTCTTCGGCAGCTGACCGGCCAGTCGGTTGTCGATCTCGACAGCGACGACGGATGCCCCGGCCTCCAGTATCCCGAGCGTCAACGATCCCAGCCCCGGGCCGACCTCCACGACGCTCTCGCCGGCGGTCAGCCCGCTCGCCTTGACGATGCGGCGCACGGTGTTGGCGTCGATGACGAAGTTCTGGCCGAGCTTCTTGGTCGGTTGCAGGTCGAGCAGCTCGGCGAGGTCGCGGATCTCTGCCGGCCCCAGCAGGGTGGGTCGGGACGAGCTCACGCGATGTCCGCCGGGTCGTAGTCGAGCGGCTCGTCCTCGCCGTGCAGCACGGGCTCGGAATCCCAGCTGCCGTAGACCAGCTCGGTGTTGGAGGTGACCTGCGCCGCGAGCATCGAGACGTCGGTGCCGAGGTGGTCGGCCATGAACCGCAGGGTGGTGGGAATGAGGTACGGCGCGTTCGGCCGCCCGCGGTAGGGCGTCGGGGTGAGGTACGGCGCATCCGTCTCCACCAGGATCAGGTCACGCGGGATGAGTTCGAGCGCGTCGCGCAGCCGTCCCGCGTTCTTGAAGGTGACGGTGCCGGCGAACGACAGGTACCAGCCGTGATCGGCGCAGATGCGTGCCATGTCGGCATCGCCCGAGAAGCAGTGGAAGACGGTCCTCTCGGGGGCTCCGACGCGCAACAGGGTGGAGATGACCGCATCGTGGGCGTCGCGGTCGTGGATCTGCATCGCCAGGCCGTGCTTCTTGGCGATATCGATGTGCGCCTCGAAGGAGCGGAACTGCGCCGGGATTCCCTCGCTGTCGGTGCGGAAGAAGTCGAGTCCGGTCTCCCCGATGGCGCGCACGCGTGGGCGGGCGGCCAACTCGTCGATCTCGGCGATCGCGGCATCCAGCTCCCCCGCTGCCTCGTAGCGCGGTGCCTCATTCGGATGGATGGCGACGGCCGCGAGCATCCGCGGCTCCTTGGCGGCCATCTCGGCCGACCAGCGCGAGGTCTCGAGGTCGCCGCCGACCTGCACGACGCCACGGATGCCGACGCTCGAGGCACGGTCGAGCTGCTCGAGGTAGTCGAGCGGGTCGTCGCCGTCGGCTATCTCCAGGTGGGTGTGGTTGTCGTAGGTGCCGACGACGAGGGGAACCGGCAGCGGCGGGTAACTGAGATCGCGCTTCTGGCTGTGCTCGGGGTCGCGCTCCCGCACGTGTGCTCCGGTCACTGCGCTCCCCCCGCTGGTGCTGCCGTCATGCCTAGCACCCTACTCAGCGGGAGTCTGCTCGATGCGCGGGAACAGCGACGACTCGAGCGGAGTGACGTTCGGTCCGCCCTCCCAGTCGAATGCCGCACGGATGTCCTGAGCATCGACCGCACCGTCGCCACCGAGCGCGGCCCACAGCTTGGCCGACGCGGTCGGGATGACCGGTGCCAGCAGCACCGCGAGGGTGCCGAGCCCGCGCACCACGGTGAACAGCACGGTGTTCAGTCGCTCCGCCTTCTCCGGGTCCTTCGACAGGGCCCACGGCTCCTGGATGGTGATGTACCCGTTCAGCTCGTCGACCAGGTTCCAGATCACGGCGAGCGCTTCGTTGATCGCGAAACGCTCGATCGCCGCATCCGCGCCGGCCGTGACATCCCGAGCCGTCTGGAAGATCGCCTCGTCGGCGGGGTCGAACGCACCGGGAGCGGGGATGACGCCGTCGCGGTACCGGGTGACCATCGCGATGACGCGGGAGGCGAGGTTGCCGAATCCGTTCGCCAGCTCGGCCTGGTAGCGGGCGCTGAGATCCTCCCAGCTGAACGAACCATCCTGTCCGAAGCTGATGGCGCGCATGAAGTAGTAGCGGAAGGCGTCCGCTCCGAAGGTCTCGGTGATCTGCTCGGGGGCGATGCCGGTGAGCTTCGACTTCGACATCTTCTCGCCGCCGACCAGCAGCCAACCGTGGCCGAAGACGCGCTTCGGAACCGGCAGCCCCGCGGCCATGAGCATCGCCGGCCAGATCACGGCGTGGAAGCGGGCGATGTCCTTGCCGACCAGCTGCACCGCCGGCCAGCGGCGCTCGAAATTCTCCATGTCGGCGCCATAGCCGATGGCGGTGATGTAGTTGAGAAGGGCGTCGAACCAGACGTAGAGCACGTGGCTGTGATCCCAGGGGATGGTGATTCCCCAGTCGAAGCTCGACCGCGAGATCGACAGGTCGTCGAGACCCTGCTTCACGAACTGGATGATCTCGTTGCGCACGCTCTCCGGCTGGATGAAGTCGGGCTGCGATTCGTACAGGTCGAGCAGGCGCTGCTGGAAGTCGCTCATGCGGAAGAAGTAGTTCTTCTCCTTGAGGATCTCCACCGGGCGGCCGTGGATCTTGCAGACGAGCTGCCCGGCGTAGTCGCCCTCGGGGGTCTCCATCAGGTCGTCGAGCTGCTTGTACTCCTCGCAGCCGACGCAGTAGTAGCCCTCGTACTCGCCGGAGTAGATGAAGCCGTCGTCATAGAGCTTCTGCAGGAAGATCAGCACGCCCTCTTCGTGGCGCTTGTCGGTCGTGCGAATGAAGTCGTCGTTCGCGATCTCGATCGTCTTCAGCAACGGTTGCCAGGCATCCGCCACCAGCTTGTCGGCCCAGGCCTTGGGCGTCGTGTCGTTCGCCACCGCCGTGCGCAGGATCTTCTGCCCGTGCTCGTCGGTGCCGGTCAGCAGCCAGGTGTCGTCGCCGGCCTGCCGGTGCCAGCGTGCGAGGAGGTCGGCCGCAACTTCGGTGTACGCGTGACCGATGTGCGGCACGTCGTTGACGTAGAAGATGGGCGTCGCAATATAGAAGGATTCTCCGGCGGCCATGTCGCTAATCCTAATTCCTGCCGCTCTCGCGTTACGCCGCCGCCCTCCTCCCCCGCTCTGCTCCCACGTTTGCCCAAATTTGCAAAGTTTGCGGTGCCGAACTTTGCAAATTCGGGCAAACGTGAGCGCTCTGTGGATAACTTCTCCGGCGAACGGATGTCGTGGGGCACCATGTCCCGATGACGGACGCAGACATCCAACCCTTTCGCGTGCGGGACGCGCTCGCCGCGGGCGTGGAACGCAACGACATACGAGGCAAGAGATGGAACCGCACGGTGCACTCGGTCCGTTCCACCCAGGCCGAACTCGATTTCGCCGATCGATGCCGTCTGTTCGCGACGCGGATGCCTCCGACTGCAGCCTTCAGCCATTCGACGGCCGCCCTTCTGCAGGGATTCCCGGTTCCATGGCGGCTCGAACGATCGTCCGACCTCCACATCGTCATCCCCTCTCCGGCACGCGGTCCGCACGCGCAGCACATCCGCGGACACCGACTCACATTGAGCGACGGCGATCTCATCACGCGAGGTGGCCTCCGGGTGACCTCTCCACCGAGAACATGGTGCGATCTCGCGAGCCTCCTGAGCGTGCCCGAACTCGTCGCGGTGGGCGATCACCTCATCCATTGGCGGCTGCCGCTCGCGACAACCGAGGAGCTCGCGCACTCGGTGACGCATTTTCCCGGTCGACGCGGACTGTCGCGGATGCGAGCGGCGCTCCCGCTGCTCGACGGCCGCGCCGAATCCCCGCCCGAGTCGATCCTTCGAGTGATCATCGTTCACGGCGGGTTGCCCACTCCGAGGATCAACCGCACCCTCATTGACACCGAGACCGGCCAAGATGTGCGACCCGACTTCATCTTCAGCGAACACAAGCTGATCATCGAGTACCAGGGCGACTACCACCGCACCAAGACGCAGTGGCGCAAAGACATGACCCGGAGAACGCGCCTCGAGGGAAAGGGCTGGCGAGTCATGGAGATCAATTGGGACGACCTGAAAGATCCGATCGACCTCGTCGTCCGCATCCGCGACCAGATGAGGCTGGCAAACGCGCGCTGAGTTCCCCATGTTTGCCCGAATTTGCAGAGTTGAGGGCCGAACTACTTGCAAATTCGGGCAAACGTGGAAGAGGGGCGGAACCTCAGCGACGGGTGAGCGCGCCCTCGTACAGGTCGCGGCGGCTGAGGCCGGTGAGCGAGGCGACCTCGGTCGACGCCTCCTTGAGCCGGGCACCGGATGCCACGAGCTCGAGCACCTGGGCGATACCGGCATCGAGGTCGAACGCCACCGGCGCAGCCCCCTCCACCACGATGCAGATCTCGCCGCGGACCCCCTCGGAGGCCCACTCGGCCAACTCGGCGGCGGTACCGCGCTTGACCTCTTCGTACATCTTGGTGAGCTCGCGGCACACGACGACCCGGCGCGCGGCACCCATCGACGTGGCCAGGTCGCGCAGGGCATCGGCCAGCCGGTTCGGCGACTCGAAGAAGACCATGGTGCGCTGTTCGGTGGCGAGCGCGGCGAAGTAGGCGACGCGCCCCTTGCGGGGCAGAAAACCCTCGAAGCTGAACCGGTCGGTGGGCAGTCCAGACACCGCGAGCGCGGTGAGCACGGCGGAGGGCCCGGGCAGCGCCGTCACGGTGACTCCGGCCGCGGCGGCTGCGGCCACGATAGAGAAGCCGGGGTCGCTGATCGCGGGCATGCCGGCATCCGTCAGCACCAGCACGTCGGTGTCTCGCGCCAGCTCGACGATCTCGGCCGCCTTCGCCACCTCGTTGTGCTCGTGCAGGGCGATGAGTCGCGGACGGTTCTCGACCCCCAGCGCGCGCATCAGGTGGATGGTGACGCGGGTGTCTTCGGAGGCGATCACCTCGGCGTTCTCGAGCGCCTGCACCAGACGCCGCGAGGCGTCGCCGAGATTACCGATCGGGGTCGCGGCGAGGATGAGCACCCACCAATCCTCCCACCGCGACTCCCCTACGATGGCCTGGTGACCAGACCCGAGCCCGCCTTCGACGCGCTCGTCGCCACCACCCCGACCCCCGCCGCGCGGGCCACCCGGCTCGAGACGGCCAGCGCCTGGTTCGACGAAACCCCGCTGCGTCGCTGGCTCGCGCACTGGGGTGGCCCCGTCGCCGTCACCCTGCTCGCCGCCGTGCTGCGGCTCTGGCACCTGGGGTACCCGCACAAACTCGTCTTCGACGAGACCTTCTATGTGAAGGATGCCTGGACGCTCTCCCACCTCGGATTCGAGGGCGCCTGGCCCGCCGGCGCCGACCTGGGGTTCAACGCCGGCCAGGTCGACACCTTCACCGGTGCGCCCGCCTTCATCGCGCATCCCCCGCTCGGCAAGTGGATCATCTCCCTCGGCCTCGACGTGTTCGGGGCCGAGAGCTCGGTCGGCTGGCGCATCAGCACGGCGGTGGTCGGCATCCTCGCGGTGTTGCTGCTCGTGATCATCGCCCGCGCCCTGCTGCGCTCGACGCTGCTGGCCACCATCGCGGGCTTCCTGTTCGCCATCGACGGGCACGCCATCGTGCTGGCCCGCATCAGCCTGCTCGACAACTTCGTGATGTTCTTCACCCTGCTCGGGTTCGGCGCGATCCTGCTCGATCGACGCCAGGCCCGCGCGCGCCTCGAGCGCTGGATCGTGAGCCGCACCGTCGCCGGCCGCAGCCTCGACTGGGGTCCGACGCTGTGGGCCAGACCCTGGCTGTTCACCGCCGGACTCCTGTTCGGCGCCGCCACCGCCGTCAAGTGGAGCGGCCTGTACTTCCTCGCCGCCTTCGCCGTCTACAGCGTGGTGGTGGATGCCGTGGCCCGCAAACACGCCGGCATCACCTTCTGGGCCAGCAGCGCCGTGTTCCGGCAGGCGCCCGCGACGTTCCTGCTCACCGTGCCGATCGCCCTCGCGGTGTACCTGCTCAGCTGGACCGGGTGGTTCGTGACGAAGGGCGGCTATTACCGCGGCTGGGCGGATCTGCCGGGCAACGCGGCATCCGGAACCTTCGCCTGGGTGCCGCATGTCGTGCAGAGCTTCTGGCACTACCAGCAGGCGATGTACACGTTCAACGTGCAGTTGCACACGGCTCACGCCTACCAGGCGAACCCCTTCACCTGGCTGTTCCTCACCCGGCCCACCGCGTTCTTCTATGAGGTGGTCGCGAACGGTGTGGGTGGCTGCACCGATCCGGGTGGCTGCGCGCAGTACATCACCTCGATCGCCAACCCCGTCATCTGGTGGGCGGGTACCGCGGCGCTCGTCTACGTGCTGTACCGGCTGGTGCGGTTCAGGGAGTGGCAGGCCGGGCTCATCCTGATGGGCATCGTCGCCGGCTACCTGCCCTGGCTGCTGTACGCCCAGCGAACCATCTTCCAGTTTTATGCGATCGTGTTCGAGCCGTACCTGATCCTGTCGCTGGTGCTGGTGATCGGCATGCTGTTGCGCCCCAACCGCGCCGGGCCGTTCGCCCGTCCGCCGGCACCGTTCCAGGCGAGCGGGCTCATCGTCGTTGGCGCGTTCCTGGTGCTGGCGACCGCGGTCAGCGCGTTCTTCTACCCGGTCTGGACGGGTGACCAGGTCTCCACGTCGTTCGTGCAACTGCACTACTGGTTCCCCGGCTGGCGTTAGGCGCACGACCCGACGGCAGGTCTAGCCTTACCGGATGACCGCGCGCACCGTTCTGCTCTCCCTCGCGGTGCTCGTCCCGCCGCTCGGCCTGGCGATCGTGGGCATCACCCACCCGGAGCGACTCACCGCCGACTCCGCCGAGTACTGGCGCAACCTGCACATCGCGCTGCTTCCGGTGTTTCCCCTCCTCGGGTTCGGCCCGTGGTTGGTGATCCGCGGATACGACCGGTTCCTCACCTGGCTGGTCGGCATCCTCGGCTTCGTCTACGCCGTGTTCTACACCGGACTCGACGTGCTGGCCGGCATCGGTGCGGGTGGCCTGAAGCTCGATGACATGGGCATGGCCACGGGAACGGTCTTCGGTCTGGGTCGTGACATCGGCTTCGTCGGCAGTGTCGCGTTCATCGCCGCGTGCGCGATCACCGCGCTCGCCACCTTCCGCCGCGCGGGCCTCGTGGCGGTGCCCGGCGGGGTCGTGCTGGTCGTCGGGTCGTTCCTGTTCCTGAACGACCACATCTACTTTCCGCTCGGCGTTCTCGGGCAGCTCTGCATCGCTGTCGGCCTCGGCTGGCTCCTGTTCGTGGTGCGCCGGGCGACGAACGCGGCGGCCAGCGCACCGAACGGCGCGGCGGCTCGCGCGCCGACGATTCCGAGACCGCGCTCCTAGAGCGCGGCCGCGAGGGTCTCGACGTCGGTGATCGGCAGCCGACAGACGAAGTCACGACACAGGTACGCCGCCTCGCGCTCGCGCCCCGCGAACAGCTCGAAGCCGGCGGCCGCGAAGGCTGCGGTCTGCTCGACGGAGACGATCGTACCGACACTCACCGATCCGACGCTGACCGATCCAGCACCGACGGATGCCGCCCGCACCAGCTCCGCGCCGACCGCACCCACCACGACCAGCTGTGTCACCGGCTCGGCGAGGCGCGCGATCAGCTCGAGGGAGCTGCCGAACGAGATCGGGCGCAGCATCGCGAGCGGCGCGACGCCGCGCATCGCCTCGATCGCGGCCTCGCGGTAGCGCCGCTCGCCCGTGAGCAGGTACAGCCTCTCTGCCGCGGTCGCGATCGCGCTGATTCCGGACGGGTATGCGCCCTCCGAGGGGTCGCTCGCCAGGGCCAACCCGCGGGCGGCGAGGGCCGGGTCTGCCCCGCCCGGCACGCTGAACGCGTCACCGGTGAGGCAGAGGTCGATCAGCTCCCGTGCCGCGACGGCGAATCGGACCTCGCCGGTGGCCGTCGCGAGCTGCAGCAGACCGGAGGCGAACATCCCGTAGTCCTCGAGGGTGGCGGATGCCGCAGACTCCCGATCCTCGATCGAGGCACGGATGAGCGTCCCGTCCGCCCCGCGGTGCCGGTCGAGCAGGTAGTCGGCGGCACGCACCGCCGCGGCCAGCCAGTCCGCGCGATCGAGCGCGAAGCCGGCCGCGGCGAGCCCGTCGATCGCGAGTCCGTTCCAGCCGGTGAGGATCTTGCCGTCGAGGGCGGGCGGGGTCTGCGCTGCGCGGGCCGCGGCATCCAGGGCGTAATAGCCGCCCTCGACTCGCTGCGCATCACCCGTCTCTCCGACGACGGTGCTCTCGCTGTCCTGGGCCGAGGCGAATCCGCCGCCCGGCTGCTGCAGCACGTCGATCAGGAAGTCCGCGATGCCGGCGGCGATCCCCGGTGCCGCCGCGGGACGCAGTACCTCCAGCCGCGTGTACGCGCGCAACAGCAGAGCGTTGTCGTAGAGCATGCGCTCGTAGTGCGGGTCGCCCCAGTCGCGGCGGGTGGAGTAGCGGAAGAAGCCGCCCTCGACCGCATCGCGCAGTGCCGACCCGGCCATGGTGGCGAGAGTACGTTCTGCGAGGCCGAGCGCCTCGGCATCGCCGTGCGCTCCGCGCTCGAGCAGGAACAGCAGTACCGGAGCCACCGGAAACTTCGGTGCGCCGCCGAAACCACCGAACTCGGTGTCCTCGTAGCCGACCAGCTCGGTGACCACCCCGTCGAAGCTCGTGGGCAGCGGCCCGGGCGGGGTCTCGGTGATGGCACTGCCCAGGGCGGCGGCCACCTTCGCGGCGCTGTCCTCCACCTGGTCGCGGCGCTGCGTCCAGGCCTCCTGCACCGCGTCGAGCACCTGACTGAACGACGGATGCCCGGCTAGCGGCTGCGGGGGAAAGTACGTTCCCGCGAAGAAGGCCCGCCCTGTCGGTGTGACGAACACGTTCAGCGGCCAGCCGAGGTTGTCGGTGAACGCTCCGGCCGCGGTCAGGTAGCTGGCGTCGACATCCGGATGCTCCTCCCGGTCTACCTTGACGCTGACGAAGTCGGCGTTCAGTCGCGCCGCGATCACGGGGTCGCTGAAGCTCTCCCGCGCCATGACGTGACACCAGTGGCAGGTGGAATAGCCGATCGAGATCAGCAGGGGAACATCGCGGCGCTCGGCCTCGGTGAAGGCCTCCTCGCCCCAGGGATACCAGTCGACCGGATTGCCCGCGTGTGAGACGAGGTAGGGGCTGACGGCATCCGCGAGGCGATTCGTCATGGGTTAGCCGACCTCCATCGGGTCGCCGCCGACGCGGCCGCCGCGCTCCAGACCGGTGATGGCCGCCTGCTCCGCCGGCGTCAGCTCGAAGTCGAAGATGTCGAAGTTCTCGGCGATGCGCTGCTTCGAGTTCGACTTGGGGAAGACGATCTGCTGCTGCTGGATGTGCCAGCGCAGCACCACCTGGGCGGGTGTCTTGCCGTGCGCCTCGGCCGGTCCGGTGATCTCGGGCAGTTCGAGCAGCGGGTACTTTCCCTGGCCGAGCGGGCCCCACGCCTCGGTGGCGATGCCGTGCTCGCGACCGAATGCGGTGACCTCGGGCTGCTGGTGGTACGGATGCAACTCGATCTGGTTCACCGCGGGAACGGTGGCGGTCTCGTCGAGCAGACGCTGCAGGTGCGGCACCAGGAAGTTCGAGACGCCGATGCTGGTGGCCTTGCCGCTCGACCGGATGTTCTCGAGCGCGATCCAGGCCTCGACATAGCGGTCGCGCTTCGGCACCGGCCAGTGGATGAGGTACAGGTCGACGTGGTCGAGGCCGAGCTTGTCGAGGCTCTCGTCGATCGCCTTCGCCGCCGACTCCTTGCCCTGCTCGGCGTTCCACAGCTTCGTGGTGATGAACAGCTCGTCACGCGGGATCCCCGACTTCGCGATGGCGCGGCCCACCCCCTCCTCGTTGCCGTAGATGGCGGCCGTGTCGATGTGGCGGTAGCCGACCTCGAGAGCGTCGGTCACGATCCGTTCGGTCTCCGGCGGGTCGACCAGGAAGACCCCGAAGCCGAGCTGCGGGATCGTCTTGCCGTCGTTGAGGGTGATGGTGGGAATCGTCATTGGTGCGTCCTTCAGTTCTTCTCGGTTCAGTCGTTCTCGGTGGCGGGCACGTCGCGCTGCTCGACGCCGTTGTATTCGCTCAGCGGGCGGATCAGGGAGTTGGCTGCGCGCTGCTCCATGATGTGCGCGGTCCAGCCCACGATCCGGCTCGCCACGAACAGCGGCGTGAACGTCTCGGTGTCGTACCCCATCAGGTGATACGCCGGTCCGGACGGATAGTCGAGGTTCGGCTTGATGTTCTTGCGCTCCTGCATGGCGGTCTTCAGCTCGGCGTAGAGGGCCATGAGGTCGTCTGCCTCGTACTGGGCGATCAGGGTGTCGAGCGCCGCCTCCATGGTGGGAACTCGCGAGTCTCCGTTCTTGTAGACCCGGTGACCGAATCCCATGATCTTGCGCTTCTCGGCGAGCGCGCCATCGAGCCAGCCGCTCACCGCGGAGGCCTCCCCGATCTCGTCGAAGGTATGCATGACCGCCTCGTTGGCGCCGCCGTGCAGCTCTCCCTTGAGCGCGCCGATCGCGCCGACGACCGCCGAGTACAGGTCGGAGAGGGTGGAGGTGATGACCCGCGCGGTGAAGGTGGAGGCGTTGAACGAGTGCTCGGCGTACAGGATCATCGAGACGTCGAAGGCGTCCACCACCACGAGGTCAGGCACCTCGCCGAAGGTCATGTACAGGAAGTTGGCGCTGTAGGCGAGGTCGTCGCGCGGCTCGATCAGCTGCTCGCCCCGGCGACGGCGCTGGTCGTAGGCGACGATCGACGGGAGTTTGGCGAACAGGGCGATCGCCTTGCGCAGCTCGGCCTCGCGGCTGCTGTCGGCGACCGTCGGATCGTCCGCACCGATCACGCTGACCGCGGTGCGCACGACGTCCATCGGGTGCGCCGTGAGCGGCAGGTCGTCGATGACGCGCTTCACGTTCTCGTCGAGGGAGCGCTGCGAGCGCTCGAGCGCCTGGAATTCGGCGAGCTGGGCATCCGTCGGCAGTTCGCCGTGCCACAGCAGGTAGGCGACCTCCTCGACGTCGCACCGCGCGGCCAGCTCCTGCACCGGGTAGCCGCGGTAGAGCAGCGAGTTTGTGTCGGGGTTCACCTTGGAGATCGCGGTGTAGTCGACGACGACCCCCGCGAGCCCCTTCTTGATGTCGGTCGGTTCTGTCATCAGATGCCTCTCGGTACGTCGAAGTTGAAGACGGACGTGTCGAACGTGGTGTACGCCTCGTAGTCGAGGAGCTCGTAGAGCCGGGCGCGGGTCTGCATGCCGGCGACCTCGGACTTCAGCGAGCCCTCCGCCACGAGCGTGTCGAGGCCGCGCTCGGCGGCTCCCATGGCGATGCGCAGCAGGCTGACCGGATAGATGACGATGTCGATGCCGACGCTCTGCAGCTGCGCGGTAGTGAACAGCTCGCTCTTGCCGAACTCGGTCATGTTGGCGAGCAGCGGCACGTCGACCGCGGCGCGCATCGCCTCGAACTCGGTGAGGTCGGCCATCGCCTCGGGGAAGATCGCATCGGCGCCCGCGTCGACGAGTGCTTTGGCGCGGTCGGTGGCGGCGGCCAGGCCATCGATGGCGCGGATGTCGGTGCGCGCCATGATCAGCAGGTTCGGGTCCCGGCGTGCATCGACCGCCGCACGGATGCGCTTGGTCGCGGTGTCGAGGCCGACCACGGCCTTGCCGTCGAGGTGCCCGCAGCGTTTCGGATTGACCTGGTCTTCGATGTGCAGGCCGGCGACTCCGGCATCCTCGAGTTCCTGCACGGTGCGGGCCACGTTCATCGGCTCACCGAATCCGGTGTCCGCGTCGACCAGGGTCGGCAGGTCGGTCATCCGGCTGATCTGCCTGGCCCGGCCGGCGACCTCGCTGAGCGTGGTGAGGCCGATGTCGGGCAGGCCGAGGTCGGCGGCGATGACGGCCCCGGAGATGTAGACGCCGTCGAAGCCCTTCTCGCCGATGAGCCGCGCGCTGAGCGGGTTGAACGCGCCGGGAAAGCTCAGCAGTTCACCGTTTCCGAGCGCCTCGCGCAGACGGACGCGCTTCTCGGCGGGGGTGACGTCGGTGTAGAGCATTAGAACAGTCCCTTCGGACCCGGCAGCAGCAGGCCGGGTCTGGCGGTCACGGTGAGCCCACCGAGCTGGGTTGCATCGAGGTCGGGCAGCAGCTGCACGAGCTCGAGGAACCGTTCGATCTCGACCTGTTCGAGCACGCCGTCGGCGAGAGCGCGGAACTTGGCGATGTACTGCTCGCGCCCGAACGGGTTCGCGCCGAGCGGGTGGGCATCGGCGACCGCGATCTCGTCGACGATCACCGAACCGTCGCGCAGGGTGATGGCCACGCTGCCACCGAAGGCCTTCTCGTCGGGGTCGTTCGAGTGATAGCGGCGGGTCCACTCCGGATCTTCCTCGGTGACCACGCGGTTCCACAGCGCGACGGTGTCGGGGCGGGATGCCCGCTCGGGCGCGTAGGACGCCTCGTGATCCCACTCCCCGTCTTGCAGCGCGACGGTGAAGATGTACGGGATCGAGTGGTCGAGGGTCTCGCGACTGGCGGTCGGGTCGTACTTCTGCGGGTCGTTCGCGCCGGTTCCGATGACGTTGTGGGTGTGGTGGCTGGTTCGGATGATGACGCGCTCGATCGTGTCGGGCCCGAGCTCCGGGTACCGCTGGTGCAGTCGCCGCGCCAGATCGATCCACGCCTGTGCCTGGTACTCGGCGGAGTGCTCTTTCGTGTAGCTGTCGAGGATCGCGCGCTTGGTCTCGCCACGCTCGGGCAGCGCCACCTCGTAGCGCGCGTCCGGGCCGTCGAGCAGCCAGGCGATCACTCCGTCTTCGCCCTCGTAGATCGGGGTGGGGCTGGTCTGGCCCCGCATCGCCCGATCGACGGCTTCCACCGCCATCTTTCCGGCGAAGGCGGGGGCGTGGGCCTTCCAGGTGGAGATTTCGCCCTTGCGCGACTGCCGGGTCGCCGTGGTGGTGTGCAGCGCCTGCCCGATCGCCTGGAAGATCGTCTCGGGTGCGAGGCCCAGCAGCGTGCCGATGCCGGCAGCGGCGCTCGGCCCGAGGTGGGCGACGTGGTCGATCTTGTGGGCGTGCAGGCTGATCGACTTCACGAGGTCGATCTGGATCTCGTATCCGGTGGCGATGCCGCGCACCAGGTCGCGTCCGTCGCGGCCGGTGTGCTGCGCAACCGCGAGAATCGGGGGGATGTTGTCCCCCGGGTGTGAGTACTCCGCGGCGAGGAAGGTGTCGTGGTAGTCGAGCTCGCGCACGGCGACCCCGTTCGCCCACGCCGCCCACTCCGGACCGAACCGACCCGGGATGCCGAACACCGTCGACCCCGGAGCGTACGGGTGGTCTTCGGCCTGGGCTCGTGCCGCGACCGCCGGCGCCCGCGTGAGCGACGCCGTCGCCACGGCGGCGTTGTCGATGATGCGGTTGATCACCATCTCGGTGACCTCGGGCGAGACCTCCACCGGGTCGGCGGCGACCTCGGCGATCTTCCAGGCGAGCTGGTCTTCGCGGGCGAGCTTCTCGTCACTGCGGTATACCCGCACCTGATTCAGTTGCACCCTTCCACCCTAGGACGCGTGTCGCTTTCGGTGTCGTTTCTTGTGTTCCTCGTCGGCGAACGTCCCCGGTCGTCCGCGTGCACCGCGCGCGCTCGGGTGATGGAATCCGGCGACCTGTTCCGCTCGCACCCGCCAGCCGATTCGGCGGTCCCACAGCCACCGCAGTCTCTGCGCTTCGAGTTCGAGCCAGGAGACGAAGTGGTCGTTGAGTCGGTAGGACCGATGCGGCCAGTCACTTTCGGCAACGGCCATGTCGTGCTCGCGCAAGACCCTCAGGTGATGCTGGGCGGCGGCGCGAGTGACACCGAACTCGACCATGACGACCGCTTCGAGGTTGCCTGCCGTGTGCTCGCCACTGGCGAGCACCTCGACGATGCGCCGACGAATCGGTTGAGCGAGGACCTCGTAGATGTGCATGCCTCTGAGGGTGTCCCGTGGGCCGGTTCGGTAGGCCGCCGGACGTGCATCTCTGGAAAGATCGCTCGAACGCAGCACTGTGGAGGAGTCCCGGCCGGGCCCCCTCCGCCGACGGATTCTCAGCCGGCATCCGATCGAAGTCGCCCCTCCGCAGAGCAGTTGCGCGATTTCGTCTTGGTAGTTCGCATTGACATCAACCCGAACTTTCATCGCCGCCGCGTACATCGCGGGCTCATCGAGAGCCCAGGTGCCAGTTGGCGTTGATGTCAACGCGAACTGACAATGCGAATTCGAGAACCCCTTCCTGGACGACCAAGACCGGCGCTCAGCAAGCGCGACGCACACCACACCACACCACGCCCACGCAACCGGCTCGCACCTCACACTCCGACACATACGAGACCGCCGTACCATGGAACGCCATGCCTGACACCGCCGCCCCGCTCGACGTGGCAATCACGTTCCCCGAAGACCTGCCGGTCAGCCAGCGACGGGACGACATCGCGGCGGCCATCCGCGACCACCGGGTCGTGATCGTCGCCGGTGAGACCGGGTCGGGCAAGACCACTCAGCTGCCGAAGATCCTGCTCGAGCTCGGCTACCGCAGCATCGGCCACACGCAGCCCCGGCGCATCGCCGCCCGAACCATCGCCGAACGCATCTCCGACGAGCTCGGCACCCCGCTCGGCGGCCTCGTCGGCTACCAGGTCCGCTTCACCGACACCGTCTCCAAGCAGACCCGGGTCAAGCTGATGACCGACGGCATCCTGCTCAACGAGATCCACCGCGACCGGCTGCTGCGCAAGTACGACGCGATCATCATCGACGAGGCACACGAACGCAGCCTCACCATCGACTTCCTGCTCGGATACCTCAAAGAGCTCATGCCGCGGCGCCCCGACCTCAAGATCATCGTCACCTCCGCCACCATCGACCCGGACAGCTTCGCGCGCCACTTCGCCGACTCCGCGGGCGTGCCGGCACCGATCATCGAGGTCAGCGGCCGCACCTACCCGGTCGAGGTGCGCTACCGCCCGCTGGTCGCCGAGGTGCCAATCGAAGACGACGAGGATGCTGCCGAAGTACGCGCAGACCTCGACCCGATGGAGGGCATCAACGCCGCCATCGACGAACTCGGCCGCGAAGGCTCGGGCGACATCCTGGTGTTCCTCAGCGGCGAGAACGAGATCCGGGATGCGGAAGAGGCAATCCGCGGACGCTCACTCCCCGGCACCGAGGTCCTCCCTCTCTACGGCAGGCTCAGCTCCGCCGAACAGCACCGCGTCTTCGAGACGAGCCGCACCCCCGGCACGCGCCGGCGCATCGTGCTGGCCACCAACGTCGCAGAGACCAGCCTCACCGTGCCCGGCATCAAGTACGTCATCGACGCCGGTACCGCCCGCATCAGCCGCTACAGCGTGCGCTCCAAGGTGCAGCGGCTGCCGATCGAGGCGATCAGCCAGGCCAGCGCGAACCAGCGCTCGGGCCGCTCCGGCCGCACCAGTGACGGAATCGCCATCCGTCTCTACTCGGAGGAGGACTTCCTCCGCCGGCCCGAGTACACCGAACCCGAGATCCTGCGCACCAACCTGGCCGCGGTCATCCTGCAGATGATCTCGCTCGGGCTCGGCGACATCGCGAGCTTCCCCTTCCTGCAGCCGCCGGACTCCCGCGGTATCAAAGACGGCCTCGACCTGCTGCGCGAACTGAACGCGGTGACGAAGGACAACGAGATCACCCGCATCGGCAAGCAGCTCACCCAGCTGCCGATCGACCCGCGTCTCGCGCGCATGGTCATCGAGTCGAAGCAGCACGGCACCACGCGGGAGGTCATGGCGATCGTCGCGGCCCTCAGCATCCAGGATCCGCGAGAGCGACCGCTCGAACGTCGCCCACAGGCCGACCAGCAGCACGCGCGCTTCGTCGACCCGACCAGTGACTTCCTCACCCTGCTGAACCTCTGGAACTACCTGGAGGAGAAGCAGAAGGAGCTCAGCGGCAACCAGTTCCGCCGAATGTGCACAAGCGAGTACCTCAACTACCTGCGTGTGCGCGAGTGGAAAGACGTCTACCGCCAGCTCGAACGGATGACCAAACAGCTCGGCCTCGTCGTCGGCTCCCCGAGCACGAACCCGAACGGTATCCACCGCTCCCTGCTCGCCGGCCTGCTGAGCCAGATCGGTGTGAAAGACACCGCCACCACAGGCAAGGATTCCAAGAGCCGCGACGCCAAAGGCCCGTACATCGGCGCGCGTCAGGTGCGGTTCAGCATCTTCCCCGGCTCGGCGCTGGCCAAAAAGCAGCCGACTGAGATCATGAGCGCCGAGCTCGTCGAGACCAGTCGCCTGTTCGCCCGCACCAACGCCGCCATCGACCTAGCCTGGGCCGAACCGATCGCCGGCGACCTGGTGAAGCGCAGCTACGGGGAGCCGCACTGGGAGAAGAAGCAGGGCGCGGCCGTGGCCTACGAGCGGGTCACGCTGTACGGCGTGCCGATCGTTGCGCGCCGGCGCGTGCAGTTCAACCGGGTCGATCCGGGCTACGCGCGGGAGCTGTTCATCCGTCATGCCCTGGTCGACGGCGAATGGGATCTCGACCGCACCAGCGTGCAGGTGAAGGCATTCGACGTCGCCAACCGTCGGCTCCGGAAGGAACTGGCCGAGCTCGAGGAACGCACCCGCCGCCGCGACATCCTGTTCGACGACGAGGCCGTGTTCGAGTTCTACCAGCGGCGCATCCCGGCCGACGTCAGCACCCAGCGCGACTTCGAATCGTGGTGGAAGAAGGCCCGGCAAGCGACGCCCGACCTGCTCACCATGACCGCCGAGAACCTGGTCGACGAGGAGGAGGCGACGACCGCGGTCGACGAGAACGCCTTCCCGAGCTACTGGCAGCAGGGCGACCAGCGCCTCAGCCTGCGCTACCGCTTCGAGCCGGGAGCAGCGGATGACGGCGTCACCGTGCAGGTGCCTCTGGCTCTGCTTCCCGGGCTCTCGCCCGCCGGCTTCGACTGGCAGGTGCCGGGACTCAGGGAAGAGCTCGTCACGGCGATGATCAAGGCGCTGCCGAAGGCGATCCGTCGAAACGTCGTCCCCGCCGCCGACTGGGCGCGCAAACTGCTGCTCGAGCTGCCGGCGACGCCGGGGGCGGAGTCGCTCGCGACCACCCTCGCCGCCGCCATCCAACGCCTCACCTACGTGCCGGTGACCGCGGCCGATTTCGAGCGGGAGCGCGTTCCCGCCCACCTGCTCGTGACGTTCGCGGTGCAGGACGAGCGCGGAAAGACCCTCGCCAGCGGCAAAGACCTGCGCGGGCTACAGAAGCAGCTCGACTCGAGCGCCCGCGAGAGTGTGGCCAGGGCATCCGTCGCCGCCCAGGTCAGCGCCGCACGGCCGACCAGCGCGCTCGAGCGGAAGGGCGTCACCGGCTGGGATTTCGACGAACTCCCCCGTGTGCTCGACACCAAGCAGGGCGACAACACGATCCGTGCCTACCCGGCCCTGGTCGACGAGGGCACCAGCGTCGCCATCCGACTGATGAGTACCCCCGCAGATCAGGCGCGCGAGCTGCGCGCTGGCGTGCGACGGATGCTGCAGCTCACGATCCCCTCACCGGTGTCGTACGTGCAGGAGCACCTGACCTCCGCCGAGAAGCTCAGCCTGGCGCAGAGCCCGTATCGCACCACGGCGGAGCTGTTCGCCGACTGCCTGGCGGCCTGCATCGACGCCGTGATCGACGGACGCGAGATCTTCACGAGGGCGCAGTTCGAGGCGGCACGCGACGAGATCTCCGCCACGCTGCTCGACACGATGTTCCGCACGGTCTCGCTGGTCAGCAGGATCATCCTCGCTGGGCGCGCCGACGAGAAGGCGATCAAGAACGCGTCGAGCGTCGCCCTACTCAGCCCGCTCGCCGACGTGCGCGAGCAGCTCGGCAACCTGGTCTACCCGGGCTTCGTCTCGGCGACCGGGCTCGCGCAGCTGCGCCGCCTGCCGATCTACCTGGCCGGCATCGAACACCGCATCGCCAAGCTGGGCGAGAACCTCGGGCGCGACAGGGTCTGGATGTCCGAGGTGCAGTCCGCCACGGAACGCTACCTGGACGCCGGGGGCAGCCTTCCGCTTCCTCCCGACGGTTCACGGGGCCCGGACCTGCCCGCGAACGTCGTGCACGCCCGCTGGTTGCTCGAGGAGCTGCGCATCAGCCTGTTCGCCCAGCAGCTCGGCACGGCAGAGCCGGTCTCGCTGCAGCGCATCACGAAGCTGCTCGGCGACACCGCTGGTTGAGCAGCTGACCGTCGTTGATTGAGTAGCGCACGCCCTCTAGGGCGTTCGCGTATCGAAATCCTCGGAGGGTCTCGATACGCGTCCTCGGTCCTCGGGCGCTACTCGACCAACGACGTTTCGTCCTCGTACTGCTTCACCAGCTCGCGCTTGAGCACCTTGCCGCTCGGTCCGAGCGGCAGCACCTCGACGATCTCCACCCGGCGCGGGAACTTGTAGGCGGCGAGCTTCTCCTCCGCATAGGCGGCGAGCTCCGCAGCATCCGCCGCGGTATCGGGCGCCAGCACGACACAGGCCATGATCTCCTGCCCGTGCGTCTCGTGCGCGACCCCGAACACCGCCGCGCTCGACACGGCCGGGTGCGCGACCAGCACCTCCTCGACCTCCCGCGGGTACACGTTGTAGCCGTTGCGCAGGATCATGTCCTTCTTGCGATCGACGATCCAGAGGTAACCGTCGTCGTCTTTGGTGCCGAGGTCGCCGGTGCGGAACCAGCCGTCGACGATCGCCTTCGCCGTCTCCTCGGGCAGGTTCAGATAGCCGATCATGAGGTTGTGACCGCGCACGACGATCTCGCCGAGTTCGCCGTGCGGCAGAAGCTCGATGCGGTCGTCGAGGTCCGACCGGGCGATCTCGACATCCACTCCCCAGATCGCCTGGCCGATGCTGCCGACACGCGGTTCGCGCCCGATGTGGTTGAAGCTCGCGACCGGGCTGGTCTCGGTGAGGCCGTAGCCCTCGTAGATGACGACGCCGAACTCCTGGCGGAAGCGCTCGATCACCGCCAGCGGCAGGGATGCCCCTCCCGAGATCGCGTACTTGAGCTTCGGCCGCTCGTCGGTCGCCTTCGCCGCCTCGAGCAGGGCGATGTACATGGTGGGGACGCCCATCATGATCGTGCACTCGCTGTCGATGAGGGTGCGCAGCGCCGTCGCTCCATCGAATTTCGGCAGCAGCACGATCCGGGATGTCGCCCGCAGCCCGGTGTTCAGCGCCACCGTCTGCCCGAACGTGTGGAACAGCGGGAGACCGCCGAAGATGACGTCCTCCGACACCATCTCGAAGGTGTTGAGCAGCAGCGTGTTGGTCTGCTCGACCAGGGCGAAGTGGCTGCCCATCGCCCCCTTCGGCTTGCCGGTGGTGCCGCTGGTGTAGAGGATCGTCGCCGTGTCGAAAGGATCCATCGGCAGATACGTGCGGATCGGCTCCGCATCGGCGGCGAGCCGTTCCAGCTGACGGATGTCGCCGACGGGTTCCGGGGCGAGCACCGACAGCACCGGGACGCCCGCTTTCGCCGCGCCCTTCGCACCCTCGGCGAGCAGCGGGGCCGCGCAGACCAGCATCGTCGCTCCCGAGTCGCGCAACACGTACTCGATCTCGTCGCTCTTCAGCAGTGCGTGAATCGGCACGACGATCGCGCCGAGGCTGAGCACCGCGTAGTACACGCGGGGGAAATCGGCCACGTTCGGGATCAGCACCGCCACCGGGTCGCCGGGGCCGACGCCCTGCGCCGCGAGAGCACCCGCGTAGCGCCGGGTCTGCTCCCACAGTTCGGCATAGGTGGTCTCGACGCCCCCGACGACGATGGCGACCTTGTCGGGGGTGCGGATGGCCGATTCGGCGAGGATCGCGGCGACGGAGATGGTCGCATTGCTCTGCTCGGACATGGTGACTCCTTCGTCGACGCTGACGGTGATGACTGCTGCAGGTATTCGGAACGGTACGCGTTTCCGCCTGCCGAGGCCAGCATCCGCGTGCCAGCATGGGCGAATGGTTGACGACGCGAAGACGGCCCTGAAGCGCTACCTCGATGCGGCCCGCACGAACCTGCTCTGGAAGCTCGACGGACTGGACGACTACGACATCCGGCGCCCGCTCGTGCCGACCGGCACCAACCTGCTCGGCCTGGTCAAGCACGTCGCGAGCGTGGAGGCGGGATACCTCGGCGACGTGTTCGGACGTCCGTCGCCGGAGTCGCTGCCCTGGTTCGACGACGACGCCGAGGCGGATGCCGACATGTGGGCGACCGCGGAACAGTCGCGCGACGACATCGTGGCCCTCTACCGCCGGGTCTGGGAGCACTCCGACGAGACCATCCGTGATCTCCCCCTGGACACGGTCGCCGAGGTGCCGTGGTGGTCGGAGGCGCGGCGCGAGGTGACTCTGCAGGAGATCATCGTGCACCTGATCGCCGAGACCAACCGGCACGCCGGACACGCCGACATCGTGCGCGAGCTCATCGACGGCGAGGTCGGGCTGAGCCTCGGCAACGAGAATCTCCCGGACGTCGACGCGGCCTGGCGCGCCGAGTATCTGGCGTTGCTGCAGCGCACGGCGGAATCGTTCCGCTAGTCCAGCTGCTTCTCGTAGCAGAGCGCGCCCGGCATCAGCTGGTACGGCGGGTACGGCTCGATCGCCGCGTACCCGACCTTCTCGTACAGCGCGATCGCCGCGGGCTGCAGCGGGCCGGTCTGCAGGATCAGCCGACGGATGCCCCGCTCTCGCGCCGCGTCCTCAAGCGCCGCCATCAACAGGCGTGAGGCACCCCTGCCCCGGTGCTCCGGCGCGACGACGACCTTCTTCACCTCGAGCGCGGGGCCGGCGTCGGTGTGGTGCGGCCGGAGTCCGGCCTGCCCGACGGCGACATCGCCGTCGACGGCGAGAACGGTCGCAACGATCGTCCCGGGCAGCACATCGAAGCCGACGCTGAGCTGCTCCATGACGCCGTCGGGGAGTGATTGCGCCAGCGGGCCGTAGAGCTCGTTCATCTCGTCTTCCATGGCACCGCGCAGGGCGACGGCACGCGGATCGTCCCAGTCGACCCGCTCCACGGCCAGATCGCTCACGGCCAGATCACTCACGGGCAGATCGCTCTCGGCCAGTCCGCTCAGGGGCAGATCGCTCTCGGGCAGTGCTACCACCGGGGGTGTACCGCTTCGCGGAAGTACCGGTCGTAGATGTCCCGCACCTCGGGCGTGATCGCCAGGCGTCCGACGGAGCCGGCCGAGGCGTTCGTCGTCGCCTGGGTGATGTTGCGCGCGCCGGGAATCACCGTGGTGACTCCGGGCAGCTGCGCGATCCAGGCGAGGGCGACGACCGGCGGGGTGAGACCGGTGGCCTCGGCGATCGCCGCGAACTCGCGAGCCGCGGCGACTCCCTGCTCGAAGTCGACGCCGGAGAAGGTCTCCCCCACGTCGAAGGCCTCGCCGTGCCGGTTGTATGTACGGTGGTCGTCCGCCGCGAACTCGGTGTCTTTCGTATACCTGCCACTGAGCAGGCCGGAGGCCAGGGGCACGCGCGCGATGATCGCGACGCCGGCGTCGATGGCGGCCGGCAGCACGGCATCCAGCGGCTTGAGTCGGAACGCGTTCAGGATGATCTGCACGCTCGCGACGTTCGGACGCGCGATCGCGGCCAACGCCTGGTCGACCGTCTCGACGCTCACGCCATAGCGGGCGATCGCGCCCTCGGCGACGAGTGTGTCGAGGTCGTCGAACACCTGGCCACGCTCGATCGTCTCGCTCGGCGGGCAGTGCAGCTGCACCAGGTCGAGCGTGTCGACGCCGAGGTTGGCGCGCGACCGGTCGGTCCAGGCACGGAAGTTGTCGAGGGTGTAGAACTCGTCTCGCTGCTCGACGCGGCGGCCCATCTTCGTCGCCACGAAGATGTCGAGCTGCGGGTTGGCGGCGAGGAACGCGCCGATCACGCGCTCGCTGCGACCGTCACCGTAGACATCCGCGGTATCGAAGATCGTGACGCCGGCGTCGACGGAGGCCGCGAGGATGTCTGCGGCCTCCGCCTCGCTGACGTCGCCCCAGTCCGCGCCGAGCTGCCAGGTGCCGAGCCCGATCACCGAGAGAGGGCGCCCGATGCGGGGCGCGAGTGAGATATGCATTGTCGTCTGCTTGCTGCTTGGCGGTTTACTACTTGGCCGAAACCGTGGCCGAAGCGGTTCCGCTGAGCCCCACGCGAATCATTTGGCCGAGACCGTGGCCGAAGCGTTGGACTCGTACGAGGTGTTGGTCGACTCGAAGAAGTTGACCAGCTGCAGCGTGTCGTTCGCGGCCGCCATCCACTTAGCCGGGTTCGACACGTTGTACTCGGGCTCGAAGCCGAGCTCCTCGAGTCGGCGGTCGGCCAGGTACTTGACGTACTGGTTGATGTAGTTGGCGTTGAGGCCGAGGATGCCGCCCGGGAGCAGGTCGCGGTTGTATTCCTCTTCCATCGCCACGGCATCCAGGATCATCTGCTTGATCTCGGCGGCGAACTCCTCGGTCTGCAGGTCGGGGTTCTCCTCCAGCACCGTGAGGATGAGGTTGATGCCGAACTTGAGGTGCAGCGACTCGTCGCGCACCACCCAGTCCATCAGCGAGCCGAAGTTGCGCAGCAGGTTGCGCTGGCGGAAGCTCAGCGCGACCATGAAGCCCGAGTAGAACCAGACGCCCTCGAGGATGACGTTGTACGCCACCAGGTTGCGCACGAAGTCTTTCTTGCCCTCGGTGGTGGTGATGTCGAGGGTGTTCTCGGTCATGCGCTTGATGTACTTGAGCTCGAACTCCTCCTTGCGCGCCATCGAGGGGATGTCGACGTGCGAGTTGTAGGCGGCCTCGCGGTCGATCGGGAAGGTCTCCAGCACGTACTCGAACGACATGCAGTGGTTGGCCTCCTCCCACATCTGCTTGGCGAGATAGATGCTGCACTCCGCCGCGGAGACATAGGGGTAGACGCCGAACGCCAGTGCCTTGTTCACGAGGAGCTCGTTGGGGTTGAAGTAACTCATCAGGAAGGTGACGGCGTGACGTTCCTCATCCGTCATCTTCTTGAAGTCGGCGATGTCCTCGCCCAGCTGGATCTCGTTCGGGAACCAGGTGTTCGCCACGGCCTGGTCGTACAGGTCCATCGCCCACTGGTACTTGATCGGTTTGAGGAGCAGCCCCTCCTGGAGGCCGGTGCCCAAGATTCCCATTACTGGCAGCTCTCACATTGCAGGTCGTCCATCGGATCTACCGGGATGACGTATTCGAAGTAGTTCGGCTCGTCGATTTTCGTCGCTGTTGCGGTGTTCATTCTTGGTTACTCTCCACTCTTGGGTGCGAGCCCGCCGAAGCCGAAGCCTCGACGCGGTGCTGCTGCGGGTGCCGGCTCTGCCGCTGCCGGCGCGGCAGCCGCGGTGACGGGGGCGGCGGTTGCGGCGCCGAAGCCCTTGCGGGGCGCGCCGGAGCCGAGCTCCTCCGACTTGTTGACCTTCACCGTCGACTGCTCGGCGGTGTGACGCGGCTTCATGTGCAGGTAGTAGGTGGTCTTGACGCCACGCTCCCAGGCACCGAAGTAGATGTCCATCATGTCGCCGAGGTCGCGCGTCTCGAGGTACATGTTGCGGCTGATCGACTGGTCGATCCACTTCTGCGCACGCGCCGCGACCTCGAGGAAGGCGTACGGCGACAGCTGGAAGCTGGTCTTGTACGTCGCCTTGACCTCATCCGGGATCTCCGCGATGTTCTGGATGTCGCCCTGGCTGCGCAGGATCGACTCGCGAACGCTGTCCCAGAGGTTCAGCTTCTGCAGGTCATTCACCAGGTTGCGATTCACCTCGAGGAACTTGCCGTTCGAGGTCGCGCGGCTGAAGATCTGCGAGAACTGCGGGTCGAGTCCGGGGGTGGTGCCAGCGACCAGGCCGATGGATGCCGTGGGGGCGATCGCCATCAGCGTCGCGTTGCGCATACCGCCCTTGACCTTCTCACGCAGCACATCCCAGTCGAGACGGGTGGTGCGGTTGACCTTGATCGGCATTCCGCGGTCGGCCTCGGTGAGGGCGATCGAGTCGAGCGGCACGAGGCCCTCCGACCAGCGCGAGCCCTCGAAGTTCGGGTACGAGCCGCGCTCCTGGGCGAGGTTGGCGCTCTCGTCGATCGCCGCGTAGGAGACATGCTCCATGATCTCGTCGATCAGGTCGTAGGCCGCTTCGCTCTCGTAGCTGTGACCGAGGCGCTCGACGATGTCGGTGAAGCCCATGACACCGAGACCGACGGCGCGGTTCTGCTGGTTCGAGAAGTCCGCCTCCTTCACCGAGGAACGGGTGATGTCGATGAGGTTGTCGAGCTGGCGAACGGCCAGGCGGGCTCTC
>Ga0247735_1000174_pt1 | contig 28389 bp, 28 predicted proteins | sample UWRJL178409R2_FD_180934 | JGI IMG/M metagenome (GOLD analysis project Ga0247735, IMG submission 180934) | Plant litter microbial communities from Arlington Agricultural Research Station in Wisconsin, United States - UWRJ-L178-409R-2 | ecosystem: Environmental > Terrestrial > Plant litter >... | reverse complement strand
CCAAGGAAATCATCTGCGCGGCTATGCGCAAGCTGCTGCATTTGGTGTATGGGGTACTGAAGTCGGGTAAACCTTTTGACCCCCTCATCGCGCTTGCGCGATGAAGGGTCAAGACGGTATCTACAGAACAGCGCTGCGCGTTAGATATTTACTACCCGCCGAGATATTGAGCGACAACTTCCCCGCCCCGCAGCCAGATATCTTCCTTTCGCTTGAATGAAATTTCCGAGAAAATCCCGGCCTCTTGCGCCTGGTAATTCGGGTCTTTAATCTCCGGCCGCCGCTGCAAAATCAGTGGTCGGGTTTGGTAGACCTGAGTTATGTAGGCGCAAGGCGCCACCTTCCGCGAGGCGCTTTTTTACGGCCCGTGGTTATGGTGGTCGTGCGCATGGCGTCTCCGGACGCGCCGGATGCCTACGACCGGTTCTACCAACTTGCGTACGGCCGCCACCCTTCGTTTGGTAGCGAAGCTGGGGCCTCCACCAAACTCTGTAGGTTTTACACACTTATGCTCAATAGCTCCCCCGAAACCCCCTTCCTCGCCAACCACTCCCTGACCCAGGAACAAGCCTTGACCCACGCCTCGGATCTGCTGCGTTGCGCCGTGGCCACCGCTTATGAATGCGGCGACAGCCTTACCGGCTCGAAACGTGATCTGGCGTTTTCCATTGTGCATCTGGTCGAGATGGCTAATGCCATGGTGGAGCGGTCGCTGCGGTAGATGAACTCCTCGCACCTGTAGGAGCCAACTTGTTGGCGAGAGGGTTGGCAGGCGATCTTTATCTATCGCCTGTTCCGACGCCTCGCGAACAAGTTCGCTCCTACAGGTTCTGTGCCCACTTATGTGAGCCGATTAAACCGGCTATTCGGCTCACAGTATGAGCCGAATAGCGCTATTATTCGGCTCACACGATTGAGGCTTCCCCCATGACCGACCCCTTGAACTGGATCTGGCAACAACCAGACTGGCCGAATTTTCACTGGCAGGGAGATCGGCTGGCCGGGCTGTTACGCGCCTGTTCGCAAGCGCAGGGCCAGTTGTTAGGCATGCTCGGTGCTGCCGGGAAGGATGCCAGCGCCCAGACAGAACTGGATGCGCTGCTGCAAAACATCATTAACTCGTCGGCAATCGAAGGTGAGCAGCTCAACGTAGGCTCGGTGCGCTCATCGCTCGCCAAACGCTTCGGTATTGAGGACGGTCAGAAGGTTAGCCCACGTAGCGAAGGCCTGGCAGAACTGATGCTCGACGCCACTCAGCACCACTACGCCCCGCTAACCCTTGAGCGGGTTTTGCATTGGCATACCCTGCTGTTTCCTGCGCAGGAATCGTTGTTGTCTCACAACATGCAGATTGGCGGCTTGCGCGGTGATGAGCCTATGCAGGTGGTGTCAGGTCGTATTGATCGACCCACTGTGCATTTCGAAGCGCCGCCTCGCCATGGGCTGGAAGCGCAACTCGATGCGTTCTTCGATTGGTTCGATATAAGTCAGCGCGAGGCTGGGCTCGACCCCCTATTGCGTGCTGGTGTTGCGCATTTCTGGTTCGTGACGCTGCACCCTTTCGATGACGGCAATGGGCGTCTGACCCGGGCCATTACCGACCTTGCTCTCGCTCAGGCGGAAAACCAGGCAATCCGCTTTTACGCCATGTCAGCCAGCATCCTCGCGGACCGACAAGGCTATTACGACATCCTGGAGCGCAGCCAGAAAGACGGCCTGGATATCACGCCGTGGCTCGAGTGGTTCCTGCGAACTTTGCTCCACACTCTGGATCGGGCGATCCAACGCATCGACCGGGTCCTGGCCAAGGCGCGTTTCTGGCAGCAGCATCGGGAAGACGGCTTGTCTGCAGAACAGATCAAAGTCCTCAATCGCTTGCTCGATGGCAGCCTGCTAGCCGACAAACCGGGTTTCGAAGGTGGCATCAACGCCGCGCAATATCAGGCCGTCGCCAAGGTCAGCAAAGCCACCGCGACGCGACACCTTGCTGACTTGCTGGCAAAGGGCTGTTTGCAGAAACTGCCGGGAGGCGGGCGCAGTACGCGGTATGAGGTTCAAATCCTGTAGCGGCAAGCTCCTGCGGGTGGAATGCGATCCATGTGGGAGCGAGGCTTGCCCGCGATAAGGCTGGATGCGGTTCACTTCAGATCGCATCCAGCCTTATCGCGGGCAAGCACCGCTCCCACACAAGCACCCCACAGGTCCGATATTTATCCTTGCATCATTACCCTGAGCGTAACGTTCCCACGCTGCGCTTGATTGATGCCCCGCCCTGTTAGCTCCTAATGTGCCCCACGACAGCGAAATCGTGGAGTGGACATGACAACAATAACGACCCCCGACGCGCGCTGGTCGCGTCGGCGCAGTGAGAAGCAGCGGCGGCTCGAGCAGGTGCGGCATCTTGCCGATGGTGTGGTGTTGCCGACCGACAATATCGTCGCGGCGCTGGAAGCCTTGATGATGCCCGGCGATCGCGTGGTGCTTGAAGGCAACAACCAGAAGCAGGCGGATTTCCTGTCCCGTGCGCTGGCTAAAGTCGATCCCGCCAAACTGCATGATTTGCACATGATCATGCCCAGCGTCGGCCGCTCCGAGCATCTGGATCTGTTCGAACGCGGCATCGCCCGCAAGCTCGATTTTTCTTTTGCCGGGACGCAGAGCCTGCGTATCAGCCAGCTGCTGGAAGACGGCCTGCTGGAAATCGGCGCCATTCACACTTACATCGAGTTGTATTCACGGCTGGTGGTCGATCTGATTCCCAATGTCGTGCTCTCGGCGGGTTTCATGGCCGACCGGGCGGGCAATATCTACACCGGGCCGAGTACCGAAGACACCCCCGCCTTGATCGAGCCGGCCGCATTCAGCGACGGCATTGTCATCGTGCAGGTCAACCAATTGGTGGATGACGTCAGCGAGTTGCCTCGGGTCGATATCCCGGCCTCCTGGGTCGATTTCGTAGTGGTGGCCGACAAGCCGTTTTACATTGAGCCGCTGTTCACCCGCGACCCGCGCCACATCAAGCCGGTGCATGTGTTGATGGCGATGATGGCGATTCGTGGCATCTACGAGAAACACAACGTTCAGTCTCTGAACCACGGCATCGGCTTCAACACCGCCGCCATCGAATTGATCCTCCCGACTTACGGCGAATCACTCGGCATCAAAGGCAAGATCTGCCGCAACTGGACACTCAACCCGCACCCGACCTTGATCCCCGCCATCGAAAGCGGCTGGGTCGAAAGCGTGCATTGTTTCGGCACAGAACTGGGGATGGAGAACTACATCGCCGCGCGGCCGGATGTGTTCTTCACCGGTCGCGATGGCTCACTGCGCTCCAACCGGATGATGTGCCAACTGGCGGGGCAGTACGCCGTGGACTTGTTCATCGGCGCGACCTTGCAGGTGGATGGCGACGGGCATTCTTCAACCGTTACCCGTGGGCGTCTGGCCGGTTTTGGTGGCGCACCGAACATGGGCCACGACCCGCGCGGCCGTCGGCATCCAACTCCCGCCTGGCTGGACATGAAGCAGCACAGCGGCGATGGCCCGGATGCTTACCTTGAGCGCGGCAAAAAGCTCGTGGTGCAAATGGTCGAGACCTTCCAGGAAGGCGGCAAACCGACGTTCGTGGAAACCCTCGATGCCGTCGAAGTCGCCAGGAAAAGCGGCATGCCACTGGCGCCGATCATGATCTACGGCGATGACGTGACCCACTTGCTCACCGAAGAAGGCATCGCCTACCTGTACAAGGCGCGCAGCCTGGAAGAACGTCAGGCGATGATCGCAGCAGTGGCCGGTGTGACAGTGATCGGCATGCGCCACAACCCGAAAGACACCGCACGCATGCGCCGCGAAGGGCTGATCGCGTTGCCTGAAGACCTGGGCATCCGCCGCACTGACGCCAGCCGCGAACTGCTGGCCGCCAAGAGCATTGCCGATCTGGTTCAGTGGTCCGGCGGCTTGTACAACCCGCCTGCCAAATTCAGGAGCTGGTGATGAGCGCACTCGCACACAACACCCAGTCTGACAGTTTGTCGTTCGCCGAACGGCTGGCCGATCTTGCCGTGGATGCGCTGATTGATGAGGCGGACCTGTCGCCGAAACCGGCGTTGGTGGACCGTCGCGGCAGTGGCGCGCACAGCGATTTGCATCTGGGCCTAATGCACGCTTCGGCGTTGTCTCTATGGCCGATGTTCAAGGAAATGGCCGAAGCCGCGATTGAGTTCGCAGAGATCGGCCAGCCTTTGCGCGAGGCTTTGGGGCGTATTGGGCGCGAAGGTGAAGTGACCATGCTGCGCACCACGGACGGCGTGAATACCCATCGCGGCGCAATCTGGGCTTTGGGCCTGCTGGTCACTGCTGCCGCTCTTGAGCCGGCCAATTGCAGCGCTGCACAGTTGACCTTGCGCGCCGCAAAGCTGGCCTTGATCGAGGATCGCCATCTGGTCGCGCAGCTCAGCCATGGTGCGCAAGTGGCCCAGCGTTACGGGGCCATGGGCGCCAGACAGCAGGCGCAGTTGGGATTCCCTGCCGTCATGCAAAAAGGCCTGCCGCAATTGCACCTCAGCCGCACTAACGCCAGTGGCGAACAGAACGCGCGACTGGATGCCTTGCTGGCGATCATGACCAGCCTGGCGGACACCTGCGTGCTGTATCGCTCTGGCCTCGAAGGTCTGAGTGCCATGCAGCACGGCGCGCAACGGGTGCTGGACGCTGGCGGCAGTGCAAGCCTGGCCGGTCGGCGCTGCCTGCATGAGCTGGACCAGCAGTTGTTGCAGCTCAATGCATCACCTGGCGGTGCTGCCGATTTGCTCGCCGCATGCCTGTTCATCGATAGCCTTGAGCCCGCGCTCGGCTCTGAATCGAGGAGTGTTTGACCATGGAAACCCTGTCTTTTGAATTCCCCGCCGGGCAGCCTCCGCTCGGACGCGCGCTGGTGGGTTGTGTCGGTTCCGGTGATCTGGAAGTGCTGCTTGAGCCCGGCGTACCGGGCAAGTTGTCGATCAACGTCGTGACCTCGGTGAACGGTGCGTCTGCACGCTGGCAGCATTTGTTCGAGCGCATGTTCGACGGTCAGACGCCGCCTGCGCTGGCCATCGATATTCATGACTTTGGCGCGACGCCAGGTGTCGTGCGTTTGCGTCTGGAGCAAGGTTTCGAGGAGATCGGCCATGACTGATACCGCCCGCTTGCTCCAGCAACACAGTTTTGTCGAGCTCGGCGCTCGTCAGCGTGCGAAAGCGCTGCTTGATGAGGGCAGTTTTCGTGAGCTGATCGGCCCGTTTGATCGCGTCATGTCCCCTTGGCTGATCCAGCAAGGCATCGTTGCCCAAGCCGACGATGGCGTCATCGTCGCTAAAGGCACGGTCGGTGGCTTGCCCGTGGTGATTGCCGCCATTGAAGGTGCGTTTCAGGGCGGCAGCATGGGTGAAGTCGGCGGCGCGAAAATGGCCGGCGCATTGGAACTGGCCGCTGAAGACAACCGCAACGGCATCCCCACCGCCGCCATTCTGCTGCTGGAGACCGGCGGCGTGCGTTTGCAGGAAGCCAACCTTGGCCTGGCCGCGATTGCCGAGATTCACGCAGCGATTGTCGATCTGCGTCAGTATCAGCCGGTTGTCGGCGTGGTGGCGGGCAGCGTCGGTTGTTTTGGTGGCATGTCCATCGCGGCCGGCTTGTGCAGTTACTTGCTGGTCACTCAGGAAGCGCGACTCGGCTTGAACGGTCCGCAGGTGATCGAGCAGGAAGCGGGCATCGACGAATACGACTCCCGAGACCGGCCCTTCATCTGGAGCCTCACCGGCGGCGAACAGCGATTTGCCAGCCATCTGGTGGACGGCTTCGCGGCGGACGACGTGCAGGCGATTCGTGAGCAGGTGAGCGGCTGGATCAGCCTCGGTGTGCCGGCGCAGGAGCGTAGCAGTCAGTACGAGCTGTTCCTGCAAAGGCTGGCGCGGTTGGACACCACTTCGCAAATCGATCCGCAGACCGTGCGCGAGTTGTACAAGGTCCCGACCCATAAAGGAGCACAGTCATGAATGCTTCCCAGCGTGGTTTGAACTGGTTCAAAGCGCTCAGCGCCAACGCGGCTGAGGTGGTGGGCTTGCCCCATTCGGTCAAGGCAGCGGATGGCGTCCTGGGCAATCAACCGGTGCGTTTTCTGGCGGTGGTGGCTGATGCGGACAACCGCTTCCCCCGCGCCCGTGGCGGTGAAGTCGGTCTGCTCGAAGGCTGGGGTCTGGCAAAGGCCGTGGACTCGGCCATCGAACTGGATCGAGACACCGAACACAAGCGCGCGCTGATCGCCATCGTGGATGTGCCGAGTCAGGCTTATGGGCGGCGCGAAGAAGCGCTCGGTATCCACCAAGCCCTGGCGGGTGCAGTGGACAGTTATGCCCGCGCGCGATTGGCCGGCCATCCGGTTATCGGCCTGCTGGTTGGCAAGGCCATGTCCGGGGCGTTTCTTGCGCATGGGTATCAGGCCAATCGGCTGATTGCCTTGCGGGATCCAGGTGTCATGGTGCATGCCATGGGCAAAGAGTCGGCGGCCCGCGTGACCTTGCGCAGCGTCGATGAACTGGAAAAACTCGCCGCCTGCATCCCGCCCATGGCGTACGACATCGAAAACTACGCCAGCCTGGGTTTGCTCTGGGAAACCCTGTCGGTGAGCCAGATCGAGCAGCCCTCTGCCTCGGATATCAGCCATGTTCAGGATGTGTTGAGCAACGCCATCGAGGACGTGCAAATTACCGGAGTTGATCTGCGCAGCCGACTCGGCGCGAGCAATCGTCAGGCCTCGTCGAAAGTCCGCGAACTGCTGCGGGCGCAGTGGTAAATGAACGCTGATCTGACGGTGCTGCCCCACGATTTGTTGTGGGGCATGCCGGTGTCCGCGTTGCCTGCCGATGCGCCGGGCTGGGTGCTTGAGGCCGTAAGCCTTGAGCATCCAGTGGTGGTGCGTCGTTCACTGGCGCCACGAGCGCTTGTCGCCGTTGGGATTCGCGGTCCGCGACGCGAGCAGCGGTTTGCAGCGCATATGCCAAGGGCCTTTATTGAACGTTGCGTACGCCCTGAGCAGTTGACTCATCTTCAGGGCCAGCAGGATTGGCCGGCGCTAAAGGCGCTGAATGATGTTCGGCCCTTGATGGATCTGCTGGGCCTGACCTGGGGCGTGAGCGGCAGCGCTGGTTTCGAACTGGCCAGCGGTGTGCCGGCCCTGCATGAAAACAGCGATCTGGATTTGATTGTGCGTACACCGTGCTTCGTCAGCCGCGATTGGGCGGCCGAGCTGGTGCAGATTCTGGACCGCGCCGTGTGCCGCATCGATGTGCAATTACAGACGCCTTTCGGCGCTCTGGCACTGCGCGAATGGGCAGGCGCTTCGCGTCAGGTTTTGCTCAAGAGTGAGCGTGGTGCCTGGTTGGTCGAGCAGCCGTGGCAACTCACCGAGGCCTGCGCATGAGCAGCTTCTGGGTGTTCCCCGGCCAAGGCGCGCAGCAGCCGGGCATGTTGCGCCAATTGGCAGATGAACCGTCGATACGCGACTGCTTGAGTGAAGCCAGTGACGTGTTGGGCGAGGATGTGTTGCAGCTGGATTCAGTCCAGGCGTTGCAATCCACCCGCGCGGTTCAGCTGTGTTTGTTGATCGCCGGTGTGGCCAGTGCGGGCTTGTTGCGCGAGCGCGGTTGCACGGCGGATCTCGTCGCGGGGTTGTCTATCGGGGCTTATCCGGCGGCGGTTATTGCCGGTTCGCTGGCGTTTAGTGATGCAGTGCGGCTGGTGGCGTTGCGCGGGGAATTGATGCAGAACGCGTATCCCGAAGGCTACGGCATGACGGCGATTATCGGGCTGGACCAAGCTGCGGTTGAGGCGCTGGTCGCACAGGTTCACGGCCCTGCGACGCCAGTGTTTCTCGCCAACATCAATGCCGAGAATCAGTTCGTGATCGCTGGCAGCGTCGCGGCCATGGCTGAAGTAGCACGGCTGGCCAAAGCCGCTGGCGCGGCGACGGTCAAGCGTCTGGCGGTGAGTGTGCCCTCCCATTGCGCGCTGCTTGAACAACCCGCGAAAACCCTGGCCGCCGCTTTTGCCAATGTGCCGCTGCAATCACCCGTGGTGCGTTATCTGAGCGGCAGCACGGCACGGCCGATGCTCAGTGCTGACAAGCTGCGCGATGACCTGGCGTTCAACATGTGCCGGGTGATCGACTGGCGCAGCACGCTGCAAACCGCCTACGAGCGCGGTGCTCGTCTGCATATTGAGTTCCCGCCTGGCACTGTATTGACCGGGCTGGCGCGCAAGGTATTCGAACAAGGCACGGTCGTCGCGTTTCAAGGCGCTCGGCTGGACAGTCTTATCGCCCTGTCGCGTGAGGAGGGAAGCCGCACCCTATAGAGCCCACTGCTGTTTCGAAGGACCGTTTGGAAGAACAGTTTCTAACAACAAGAACAACAACTTCGTAAAGCAAACTGAGGAATAACAATAATGATTATCTACGGTGTGGCGTTTCTCGCTTTTTGTACTTTGACCGGTGTTTTCGTCGGTGAACTGCTGGGCAAACTGATCGGCGTGCCCGCCAACGTCGGCGGGGTCGGTATCGCAATGCTGCTGCTGATCGGGTTGGGCAGCTATCTCGGCAAACGCGGCCTTTTCGATAGCACTTCTGCCAAAGGTGTCGAATTCTGGAGCGCGGTCTATATCCCTATCGTGGTCGCCATGGCCGCGCAGCAAAACGTATATGGAGCTCTGAAGGGCGGGCCGATGGCGATTCTGGCTGGCACGCTGGCAGTGCTTATCGCATTCGCGCTGGTGCCCGTGCTGACCCGAATGGGTAATAAACAGCCGGAAACTCAGCCCACCGTTCCCACCAAGACAGCAGGGTGAATGCCATGTACGACGCGATGATAAAAACCATCACTGGATACGGTCTGATCAGCGGCTTTGCCATTGTCGGCATCACCATGTGGGTTGCCTACTGGATCTCCAATACCTTCACCAAAGGACGTCTGCACGGCTCGGCTATCGCCATTCTGCTGGGGCTGCTGTTGTCCTATGTCGGCGGCGCAGTGACGGGGGGCAGCAAAGGTGTTGTCGATATCCCGCTGCTGGCTGGCATCGGTTTGCTGGGGGGCGCGATGTTGCGAGACTTCGCCATCGTTGCGACCGCTTTTGGCGTCAGCGTCGAGGAGCTCAAGCGTGCCGGGTATGTGGGGGTGTTTTCGCTATTTGTCGGTGTTGGAACTTCGTTCATTGCCGGTGTCGGCGTGGCGATGGCCTTCGGTTACACCGACGCGGTCAGTCTGACAACGATTGGTGCTGGCGCCGTAACCTACATCGTCGGGCCGGTCACCGGAGCGGCTATCGGTGCAAGCTCGGAAGTCATGGCGCTGTCGATTGCCGCAGGGCTGATCAAGGCGATTCTGGTCATGGTCATGACGCCGTTTGTGGCACCGTTCATTGGCCTGAACAATCCTCGTAGCGCCGTGATCTTCGGCGGTTTGATGGGCACCTCAAGCGGGGTAGCCGGTGGGCTGGCCGCGACTGATCCTAAACTCGTGCCTTATGGTTGCCTGACGGCGGCGTTTTACACAGCACTGGGCTGTTTGCTCGGGCCTTCGCTGTTGTTCCTGATCATGCGCGGGATCGTCGGCTAGCTGACAGGCCGGAGCGGTCCTTGGTCGGGGCCGCTCCAGCAAACATCGTCTGACGCTTAGGCTTGATCGGCGGCCAGCCGATTGGAATACATCCGGCATTCCGCAATCAACGCCAAGAGATTCGGGTCCCGCTCCCTGGATTTGAGGAACACCATGCCAATGTGCTGTTGCATGCAATAGCGCGCCTGGAGCGGGATCAGTTTCACCCGGTTCTCGTATACCGCCGCAATACGCCCCGGCAGTAGTGCATAACCCACGCCTGAACTGACCATGCTCAGCAACGTGAAAATGTCATTCACCTGCATCGCCACCTTCGGTTCGAACCCCGCCTGCTGGAATACCCGCACGCCGTCGCGATGTGTGGCGAAGCCTTGGGTCAGAGTGATGAACGTCGCTTCGCGCAGGTCGCTCAGATCGATCTCCTGGTGCTGCGAAAAGGGGGAGTCGGATGGCGCGGCGAGGAAGATGTCGTCGGAGAACAGCGGCAGGTGTTCACAGTCGGGGTCATTGACGCTCTCATCCAGCGACACCAGGATCGCGTCCACCTCCATGTTTTTGAGCTTGTAGAACAGATCGATATTCGAACCCATGATCAGGTCAATATTGAGCTCGCTGCGGCGGATCTTCAGGCCCATGATCAGTTGCGGTACGGTTTTGACCGTCAGCGAATACAAAGAGCCAAGCCGGAAGCGCGCCGCTGAAAAGCCCGCGGCCTGGCGGGTCAGCTGAACCGTGGCGAGCACATCCTGAATCAGCTTCTGTGCCCGCTCTTCCAGAACATAGGCGCTTTCCAGCGGCGTCAGGTTGCGGCCTTCGTGCTTGAACAGCGGGCAACGCAGGGCGCTTTCCAGTGAGTGAATGGCGCGATGCACGCTGACGTTACTGGTATTCAGGTCAGCCGCAGCTTTGGTCAGGTTGCCGGTGCGCATGAAGGCGAGGAAAATTTCCAGCTTCTTCAGGGTCAACTCATCGTCGATTTGCATGTCGTGAGGCTTCTTGTTTGAGTGCCCCGATTGTGCACATTTCGACAGCCAGCGGTTGTAATAAAAACCTGTTGAGCTAACGCACTGCTTGCGCTTTACGTCCCTAAGCTAGAGCCTTGCGCTGCGGTTCAGAACTACGAGGGCGTTTGCGGATGTATTACGGAGAAAAATTCAACGCCTGGTCGCATCTGGTCGGCGCCGTTCTGGCGTTTGCCGGGGCGATATGGCTGTTGGTAATGGCCAGTCTGCATGGTGACGTGTGGAAGGTCGTCAGCATGGCGATTTACGGCGTGACACTGGTGACGTTGTACAGCGCCTCGACGGTGTATCACAGCGTGCGTGGCCGCGCGAAAGTGATCATGCAAAAGGTTGATCACTTTTCGATCTACCTGCTTATTGCCGGCAGCTACACGCCGTTCTGCCTGGTGACCCTGCGTGGGCCTTGGGGCTGGACGTTGTTTGGCGTCGTCTGGGGGTTGGCGGTGATCGGGATTTTGCAGGAAATCAAGCCGCGCTCTGAAGCCCGGATCATGTCGATTGTGATCTACGCCGTGATGGGCTGGATCGTGCTGGTGGCCGTCAAACCGCTGATGGCGGCGCTGGGCACGGCAGGCTTTACCTGGCTGGCTGCTGGTGGCGCGTTGTACACCATCGGCATCATCTTCTTCGCCTACGACACCCGCTTTCGCCACTGGCACGGCATCTGGCATCTGTTCGTGATAGCCGGGAGTCTGCTGCACTTTGTGGCGATTTGTTTTTATGTGTTGTGACAGCAAGTACACATGGCTCTGTGGGAGCAAGCTTGCTTGCGAAGGGGGCGGCACATTCACCACATCACCCCACAGGCAGACCGCCTTCGCGAGCAAGGTGGAGCGCCACCCCGGTCGCTCCCACAGATCACATGCTTACGCCCACAGCTGTTATCAGGCTTTACGCCAGACACTCGCCAACCACGGCTGCTGTTCCCTCGGTAATCCAGCGGGGCGGTAGTAGTGTTCCAGCTCGACGAAGCCTGCCTCACCCAACAGCTGGCTCCACGAATCCAGGTCGTGATAGGAGCCGTAACGCGGGCCGTTCCAGCCTTCCTGGTTATCGCCCCTCGGGTTGGAACTGAACAGGACGCCGCCGGGTTTCAACGTGGCATGCAGTTGCGTCAGGACTCTCGGCAATTCTTGCTTGGGGATATGAAACAGCACCGCATTGGCGAAAATGCCATCGAAGCGTTCGGCGGGCAGGTCCAGCTCTAGAAAGTTCTGCTGCCAGACTTCACAACCGGTCTCGGCACGCGCCATTTCGGCGAAGCGCTCCGAACCATCCAGGCCCACCGCCACATGGCCCAGGGTGCTGAAGGTTTTCAGATCCCGGCCCGGCCCGCAGCCGAAATCCAGAATCTGCCACGGCGCCTGGCCTTCGATGTGGCGCAGCAGCGCGGCGATGTTCTGGCTGACGTCGTGGTCGCGGGTGCCTTCGCGGAAGTCCTCGGCCACCTCGTTGTAGTGGCTGAGGGTGGTGTCGGTGATCTGGGCGAGGTCTTGTGCTTCGAGCTTCATGGCGAGTCTGTTTGAGCAATGAGGCGTCGAATATACCCCACTCAGCGTTTGTTCAGCCCCTTGGCCAGACGATCGCCGCCCAATTGAATCACCGCTACCAGAATCACCAGCAACACGATCACGGTCAGCATCACCTGGCTGTCGAAGCGCTGATAGCCATAGCGGTAGGCAATATCCCCCAGCCCGCCTGCGCCGATGGCTCCGGCCATGGCCGAGGAGTTGATCATGGTCACCAGCGTAATGGTGAAACCGCCGACGATGCCTGGCAGCGCCTCAGGCAGCAGTACGTGCCAGACGATATGCCAGCGTCGGCAACCCATGGCCTGGGCGGCCTCGATCAGGCCATGATCGACCTCCCGCAGGCTGACTTCCGCAATGCGCGCAAAGAATGGCGTAGCGGCGATGGTCAAAGGCACCACGGCAGCCCAGACGCCATAGGTAGTCCCGACAATCATCCGGGTGAAGGGAATCAGCGCCACCATCAGAATCAGAAACGGGATCGAGCGAAACAGATTAACGAAGCCACCTAAAACTTGGTTGAGGGCCGGAGCCTGGTAAATCCCGCCCTTGCCGCTAGTGACCAGAATCACCGCCAACGGGACGCCCAACACAAGAGCAATCAGTGACGAAACCCCGACCATCAAGAAGGTATCGATGGCGCCTTGCAGCAGACGATCAAACCACATAGCCCAGTACCTCCGCGTGTTGTGCCTGTTTGCGGGCGTGCACCAGCAACTCTTCAATGCTGTGGGGCGAGTCGGCCACTGACAGCAGCAGGTGGCCCAAAGCGTGGCCTTGAATCCTTTCCACTCCGCCCTGCAGCAAACTCACTCGCCCGCCCAACGCAGCGAACAGCGCCGCCAGATCGGGTTCTTCACCGCTTTGCCCTGTGAAGTGCACATCCAGTACGACCTTGGCGTTCGCTGTTTGCGGCTGAGCCGAAAGTCGCGCTTGCAAGTCGTCGGGCAGGCCATGCTGCAGAGGGGCGAGCAGGGTTTTACTGACCTCGTGTTGCGGGTTACCGAACACTTGCCAGATCGGACCTTGCTCGACGACGCAGCCTTGCTCAAGCACCACGACCCGGTCGCAGATATCGCGGATAACGGCCATTTCATGGGTGATCAAAATGATGGTCAGGCCCAGCCGCTGGTTGATCTCGCGCAGCAGGGCGAGGATTGATTGGGTGGTCTCAGGGTCCAGCGCTGAAGTGGCTTCGTCGCAGAGCAGAATCGCCGGGTCATGCACCAGCGCGCGAGCAATGCCCACCCGCTGTTTCTGGCCGCCGGAAAGCTGCGCCGGATAGGCCTTGTGCTTATCCTGCAAACCCACCAGTTCCAGCAGCTCGGTGACTTTGCGCTGGCGCTGCTCCTTGGGAACGCCCGCGACCTTGAGCGGTAGTTCGACGTTCTGCCACACGGTCTTGGCCGACATAAGGTTGAAGTGCTGGAAGATCATGCCGATGCGGCGGCGCAACTCGACGAGCCTGTCTTCGTCGAATTCACCGATGTTGGTCTGCTCGATCAACACCCGGCCGCTGCTGGGGTGTTCCAGGCGATTGATCGTGCGGATCAACGAAGATTTACCCGCACCACTGCGCCCGATAATGCCGAAGATCTCGCCGCGCTGAATCGCCAGGTCGATATTTTGCAGTGCGTCCACTGGGCCTTGTTGGCCCTGATACGTCTTGCCCAGATTGATGAAACGCACATGTGCCCGGTTCAGCTCCGCGTGCAGCTCGGCTTGCGTTGCTGAAGTCGCTGTCGAATGCGCTTCGTTTGTGGTGTCGAGTGGCAGTTGGCGTTGCACGGATGCATTCATATCAACTCTCCCAGCCGGCTTGGTAGAGCTTGCCGTTGACCTTGTCCAAGGCCGCGCGGACCACTGGCGAGTGCTGATAAATATCGATGAATTTGGCCAGACGCGGATCGCTTTTGTTCTCCGGCTTGATCACGAACTGGATCACGTATTCCGGATGATCCAGGCCGTCAAAAAGGATCGCGGACCCTGCGTCAAAGGTTTTGGACAGGCGGATATAGGCCGGGTAACCCTGGACAAGATCAGCGTCGTCGTAGGCGCGCACCAGTTGCACGGCTTCGACCTGAATCAGTTTTATTTGCTTCGGATTGGCGGTGATGTCTTCTTCGGTGGCCTTGTAACCGACCCCTGGTTTGAGGGTGATCAGACCCGCCTTGGCCAGCAGTTGCAAGCCGCGACCGCTGTTGATTGGATCGTTGGCGATGGCCACGGTGGCGCCGGTTGGCAGCTCGTCGAAGCTTTTGTACTTCTTGGAGTACAACCCGACGTTATTGATGATCCCTGGCGCATAGGGCACCAGCTTGGTACCTGCCGCTTCGTTGGCGTTGGTCAGGAACGGGATGTGCTGGAAGTAATTCACGTCGATGTCACCCGCCGCGAGGCTGACGTTGGGTGCGATCCAGTCGGTGAACTCCACCAGCTCGACCTTCAGACCCTGTTTGCCGGCCTCTTCGACAGCGGCTTCAAGGGGGATGGCAAAGGCGGCAGTGGTGCCGACTTTCAACGGCGCGTCGGCGGCATGGGCGGTGAGGGTGAACAGGCTCAGGGCCAGGGTGGTGATGAGTTTTTTCATGGTGGAAGTCCGGTGCGCTGCAAGGGTTTAGTTGTGTGTTGTTTGTTCTAGCGTCTTCGCGGGCAAGCCTCGCTCCAACGGGGTACGGTGTCCGTTGGAGCGAGGCTTGCCCGCGAACGAGCGCGAAGCGGTCGCGCTTTATCTCTGTCTGTAACTGGCTCCCACATGACTCTCCTGTAACCGCGCCCCACCTTCGGGAAACAACTTCTCCCGCAGGCTGCCGTTGTCGTAAGCGGTTTTGTACGAGCCTCGGCGTTGCAGCTCCGGGATCACCAGGTCGATGAAGTCCACGTAGCTTTCCGGGGTGACGATGCGGGTCAGGTTGAAGCCGTCCAGGCCGGTTTCGGCGATCCAGGATTCAAGCTCGTCGGCCACCTGTTCAACCGAGCCAATCAGGGTGATGTAGCGCCCGCCCAGGGCGTGCTGGTCGAGGAGCTTTTGCCGGGTCCAGTCATTGTTTTTCAGGTTGTTGGTGGCTGACTGAATGGCATTGCTCTTCACGTGCTGGATCGGCTCGTCCAGTGCGTATTGGGAAAAGTCGATGCCCGTAGAGGCTGAGAAATGCGCCACGCCTGCTTCAGCGCTGGCGAATTCCCGGTACTCGGCGTGCTTGGCCCGAGCCTCGGCTTCGGTCTTGCCGACGATCACGTTCAAGCCCATGAACACTTTGATGTCATCGGCATTGCGCCCGGCTGCCAGGGCGCTGGCGCGGACCTTGTCCACTTGCTTGCGGGTCGAGGTTTTGTTCTGCCCGCTGATGAACACGCATTCGGCGTGCTGCCCGGCGAACTGCAAACCACGCTCGGAACTGCCGGCCTGGAACAACACCGGCGTGCGCTGGATGGATGGCTCGCACAGGTGATAACCCTCGACCTGATAGAACTCGCCCCTGTGCTCTACTTTGTGAACTTTGCCCGGCTGAGCGTAAATCCGCCGCTGCCGGTCATGGATCACGGCGTCATCCTCCCAGCTGCCTTCCCAGAGTTTGTAGAGCACCTGCAGGTATTCGTCGGCCTGATCGTAGCGGCGGTCATGTTCGACCTGCTCGCTCAGACCCATGGCCCGGGCGGCGCTGTCCAGGTAGCCGGTGACGATATTCCAGCCGACCCGGCCGCGACTCAGGTGGTCCAGCGTCGACATGCGCCGTGCGAAAAGATACGGCGCTTCGTAGGTCAGGTTGGCGGTCAGGCCGAAACCGAGGTTTTTGGTGACAGCGGCCATGGCTGAAACCAGTAGCAGTGGATCGTTTACCGGTAGCTGGATGGACTCCGTGAGGGTCACGTCCACCGAGTTCTGATAGACGTCGTACACGCCGACGATATCGGCGATGAACAAGCCATCGAACAGTCCGCGCTCCAGCAACCGGGCCAGCTCGGTCCAGTATTCCAGGGTGTTGTACTGCGTGGAGTTGTCCCGTGGATGGGTCCACAAACCGTGGTTGATGTGCCCAATGCAGTTCATGTTGAAAGCGTTGAGCAGGATTTTTTTCTTCGCCATCAGATAGTCCCCCGCAACGGAGGGTGTTGCTCGTTGAGGTAGTAATTACCGATGGCGTGGTATTTCCAGCGCACGGGGTCATGCAGGGTATGGACCCGAGCGTTGCGCCAGTGCCGGTCAAGGCCATGTTCGGCCAGGGTGGCTTGGCTGCCGGCGAGTTCGAACAACGTGCTCCCTGCAGCGAGGGAAATTTCTGTGCTGATGGCGCGGGCTTCAGCAACGGCAATCGATGCGGCGGCGACTGTCTCGGCGTTGCTGTCGGCCTGGGCGATGTCGAGAAACTCTGCGGCCCGATCCAGCAGGGCTTCAGCAGCGTACAGGCGCACGCTAAGTTTGCCGAAACTGCTGAGCGTCAGTGGATCGTCTACAGCTTTCTCGATGCCCGAGTCGATCCATGGTCGGGTACGGGTGCGCACGAAATGCAGAGCGTCTTCGAAGGCGGCGCGTGCGATGCCGGTGTCGATGGCGGCGTGGAGAATCTGCGCCAGCGGGCCGACGGTGGTCGGGCGTTCGAAAGCGCTCTGAAAGGGCACCACATCGGCTGCTTCGACATAGACGTTTACAAACACCACTGAGCCGCTGCCGGTGGTGCGCTGGCCGAAGCCACTCCAGTCATCAATGACCGTCAGGCCCTGACTGTTGGCGGGTACGAAAGCCAGTTGCTGTACGCCGTCTTCATCGATCACCGAGGTAGGAATACGCTGCGCATACAGGGCGCCGGTGGAATAAAACTTACGCCCGGTGATGCGATAGCCTTCCCCGTCGCGGCTCAGACGCGTGGTACGGTCGTGGGCGGTTTTAGTGCCCAGCTCGGCCAGGGCGTTACCGAAACGCAGGCCCGCCAATGCTTCGGCGTACAAGCGTTTTTGCTGCTCGGGGCTGCCGTTCACTCGCAGCACTTCCAGTGCATAAAAATGGTTCTGCGGGATCTGCCCCAAAGAGCCATCCGCTTCAGAAATCAAGCGAATGACGTTCGCCAGCGTGACACTCGAAACGCCCGCGCCGCCAAACTTCTTGGGTACGCTGATGCCCCACAGCCCCGAAGCGCTGAACAGGTCCAGTTCAGCATGGGGCAAGCGTCGTTCGCGATCCCGATCCTGACTCCCAGCCTTGAACAGTGCGCCAAGCTCCTGGGCAATGCGCAGGGCTTGGTCGTCGTTTTCAATCATGGCGGCCGGATGTTGCTCGCGTGAATTCAAGCTCATAGCAATGTTCTCCAGTGGTCTGGTTCAAATCCACGAATGGCGGGCGGGCAGGGTGCCGTTGAGGTGCCAGGCACCGATGGCGTGGTATTTCCAGCGCACTGGGTCATGCAGGGTGTGGACCCGGGCGTTGCGCCAGTGCCGATCAAGGTTGAACTCGGCCAGGGTGGCGCGGCTGCCGGACAGCTCGAACAGCTTTTCACTGGCCAGCAGCGCGACCTCGGTGGTCAGTGCCTTGGCCCGGGCCACGGTGATCGAAGCGCAGGCGGCAGCGTACTCGTCGATGACGTTGGCACTGACCTCATCCAGCACTCTGCCCGCCTCACGCAGCAATGCTTCAGCGGCATGCAGTTCCAGCTTGAGCTTGCCAATGTCGGCGATCACATAGGGGTCATCGCTGGCGCGCTCGACCTTGGCATCAATCCAGGGGCGCGAACGCTGGCGGACGAATTCGATGGTGTCGTCGATGGCACCGCGAGCAATGCCCGCATCAATGGCGGCCTGGATCAGTTGCGAAACGGCACCCTGAATGTTCGGCGTTTGGGCTGTGCGCCAGGTTTCGATCACCAGATTCGGATCGATTTGCACCGCGTCGAGCAGCACTGTGCCGCTGGCGGTGGTGCGCTGACCGAAGCCCGACCAGTCATCAACGATGCTCAAGCCTGCACTGCCTCGAGGGACGAACGCCATGATCTGCTGGCCTTGATCGTTCAGCGCCTTGACCGTTACCCAATGGGCAAACAGGGCACCGGTGGAATAAAACTTCTGGCCGCTGATGCTCGGCTGACCATTTCGCGTGGTCATCCGCGCCTTGAGTTCGAGCGTGTTTTTGGTGCCGCGTTCTGGTCCGGCGTTACCGATGCGCCAGCCGTCCAGCACGCTCCTGAACAGGGTTTTCTTCTGCTGCTCGCTGCCGCTGTTGAGCAGCACATGGATGATGCCAAATTGGTTCTGCGGGATTTGCCCGAGCGCCGGATCAGCCGCAGAAATGATTTTGAACACCTCGGCAATGGTCACGAACGAGGCATGCGGGCCGCCGTAGGCGCGAGGGATGGAGATGCTACCCAGGCCGCTCTGGGTGAATTGCTCGATAGCCTGCCAGGGTAGTTGCCGTTTCGAATCTCTCTGCGCAGCGTTCAGCCGCGCCTCGGCCGCCAGAGCATGCGCGGCTTCTATGGCCTGTTCATGGGTGCCGAGGATTTGTGCCGGGCGCAGGGGCGGTGGCGTATCTGTCGGGTGCTGCACGATAGGGGCATGGGACGTTGAAGCGACCATTCGAACCTCGCGGAAATGCCGCTGGAATGCGGCAGAAAAAATCACGATGTCCGGTGGTCCGGTGCATATACCCTAAATCTCTCAATAATTTAAATAAACGTCTTTTTTGGAATAAGCATAGACGAGGAAGCTTCGCCCCTCAGGTGGTCGTCGAGTAAATCAGGCAGGTGCCGATCAGCACTGCAAAAATGCACAGTTTTACGCGTTTTCGAAATTTCATGAGTACTGCCCTCGCCGGTGAGTAACTTGCTCATTAAGCGTAGGCGCACGAATGGCTGAGCCTTAGGCGGCGGCTGTAGTTATATATGTAAAACCTTGTGGGAAGTTTCTGGTGTGTACGCTCTCTGTGCAGTTGCTCACACTATGGCCCCGCAGTTGATGCGCGAAGTCATGTTCACTTCGCGCACCAATCGTTTTTCAAAAAGTGTTCAGTCATACCGCGGACGGTTTTCAAGTGTGCTGACACTTATCTCCCTTGAGGGCGCCCAGCGGGAGTTATTGCCGACTCGGTCAATCACGCAATAGGTCACTTCCAGTTGTGCTTCATCGCCCGCCTCACGGATCAATGTATCCGGGACCAGCAGTTCGATAGGTTTACCGAGGTTCTCCTCGGCCAAGGGCGGGAGGTCCATCCGCGCATCGCCCCAACGCAGGGTGATTTCGTCGTAGGGCGCCATATTCAAATAGGGTTCGATAGACAGCGGCAAACCATTGGTCATTTGACTGACGCTCAGTCCATTGCGAATTACCGCCTCGGGGAGCGATACCGGCGCCAGCCCTTGGTTTTCCTCGTCACTGGCATTGATCAGCAGACCCCCCGGCATGTCCAGCTTGACCCTCAGCCTGCGGCTGGCGGAAACGATAGGGCTTCCACCGACTTTCATGAGTCGGTAGTAGGTTTTGACCGTGCCGTTTTGTAGGAAACTTTCAGGCACGCGTAGGACCAAGGTATTACCTACGTCGGACGCTGATAAAAGTTTTGACGCAACGTAACAGCCATCCCAGAACAACTCGATCAAATCGCCTTCATCCATCCCCGGGTAGGGATCAATGTGGATCAACAGGTTGGCGGCCGCGCGGATGCCGATACCATGCTTGTGGGCCTGCGGAACATATGGCGGGAATAGCTTTTGGCGTTTATTACCACTGGATATATCTGTCATGTTCGAATGCTCTTTGATGTTTGATAGCTAACTAATATTCAGGTCGATGCAAGTAGCTGTGATGCGTAATAAGCGATGTGCGATAAGTACCTTAGAGTGTTGAGTTAAGGCAAACATTACAAATTGTCGGGAATTAAAGGTTGTCACTTCATTAACTAACTAATTCATCGGGGTTTCTTGAGCTAATTGTGTTTGCGTTGGCCTGTCAACGTGCAATTGGGTGGAATTGCGGTAGTACAAAAATATAGGATTTTTCCTACGTTAATTTGGTCGAATTTTGCGCGAAATGGCTTGTTGGGTCCTACGTGAAGCAATAAATAGTTGTACTTACTCAAGCACGCAGTTGTGCTTTCCGCGGAAAAAGAAGGGGCGCTGTCGAGCGAGCGGTCCCAGAGTCATCGCAAAACAATGGCTCGGGATTTAGAGGGATTCGATGGGTGCATGCGGGGTGGCGCGGTCAATCAACTGATTTTTTCGATCAGTTGATTGATATACAAATGTAAGACCAGCGCTGATAGCGTCAAACGGGGCAGGATATTGGGCGTAGGTTTGTAGGATTAGGCGCGGCTGCGTTCCAGAAATTGCCGGGTCCGTTCTTCCTGTGGGTTGGCAAAGAGCGCCTTGGCTTCTCCTTGCTCGACGATCACCCCTTTATCGATAAAGATCACGCGGTTGGCGACATCCCGGGCAAAGTTCATCTCGTGAGTCACGATCACCATCGTGCGTTTTTCTTCGGCCAGGTCGCGAATAGTTGTCAGCACCTCGCCCACCAGCTCAGGGTCCAGCGCGGAGGTGGGCTCATCGAAGAGGATCACTTCCGGCTCCATCGCCAGTGCCCGGGCGATGGCCACACGTTGCTGCTGCCCTCCCGATAAGCGTCGCGGGTAGGCGTCTTCTTTGCCCGCCAAACCAACTTTGGCCAGCAACTGACGACCCAGCTCCACTGCCCGCTCGCGTGGCATCTTCTTGACCACAATCGGGCCTTCGATGACGTTTTCCAGGGCGGTGCGATGGGGGAACAGATTGAAGTTCTGAAACACAAAACCCACGTGTTGACGCAACTGTCGGATCAGACCCTGCTGTTTGCTCAACGGCCGGCTGCCGTCGATGGCGATATCGCCCACGATGATCTTGCCGCTTGTGGGTTCTTCGAGAAAGTTGAGGCAACGCAGCAGAGTGGTTTTTCCCGAGCCGCTGGGGCCTATGATCGCGACCACTTCGCCGGCTTCAACCCGCAGGTCGATGCCTTTCAGCACTTGTTGGCCCTTGAATTCCTTGGTCAGTTTCTCAACCACAATCATGTGTCAGGACTCCAGATCATGGCGGTTGACCCGTGCTTCAAGGCGGTTCTGCAAATGCGAAAGCGCAGTGGCAAGGATCCAGTAAATCAAGGCAGCGGCCAGATACATGGTGAAAATTTCGAAGGTTCGGGCGGTGATCAACTGCGCCTGTCGGAACAACTCCGGCACCTGAATAGTGGCGGCCAGGGCAGTGTCTTTGACCAGCGAAATGAAGCTGTTGCCCAACGGTGGCAAAGCGGTGCGTGCGGCCTGGGGAAGGATGGCCCGGCGCATGGCCTGTCCGCGGGTCATGCCGATACTGGCAGCGGCTTCCCACTGGCCACGCTCAACCGAGCCGATGGCCGCGCGTAGAATCTCGCAAGCGTAGGCAGCCATGTTCAGGGAAAAGCCGATCAGCGCGGCGGGCAGTGGATCCAGCTCGATGCCAAGTTCTGGCAACCCGTAATAGATCATGAACAGCTGAACCAACAGCGGCGTCCCGCGAAAGAACGAGACGTACATCCGAGCGATACCGCGCACCAGCATGAAGCGCGACAGGCGCATGAGCGCCAGCCCGAAGCCCAGCAGCAAGCCGAAAAACATGCCGCCCAGGCTGAGATAAACCGTGTAGTACGCGCCCTTTAGAAGGAAGGGCGCGGAGTCCAGGGCAAGCTTGAGACCCTCTTCAATCATTTGGTCACGTCAGCTTTGAAGTACTTCTGCGACAACTTGGCGAGGGTGCCATCAGCGCGCAGCTTGTCGATGGCCTTGTTGATCGCATCAAGCAATTCAGGCTCGCCTTTGCGCAGGGCAATGCCGCTTTCCTGGCGAGAGAACGGTTCGCCGGAGATGGCCAGTTTGTCTTTGGTCTTGGCGAGCAGTTCGAGCGCGGCCAAGCGGTCGACGAGGATGGCGTCGATACGGCCTACACGCAGGTCCTGATATTTGGTTGGGTCATCGTCATAGGTTTTGACGATGGCGCCAGGGACGTTTTCCTTCAGCCATTGCTCATAGTTCGTACCCAGACCTACACCGACTTTGGCGCCTTTGAGGTCGGCCGCAGTCTTGAACTTGTCAGCGTCTTTTTTCTGTACCAGGGCCTGAATGCCAGAGATGGTGTAAGGCTGGGAGAAGTCGTACTTCTTTTTGCGTTCTTCGGAGATGGTCACCTGGTTGATCACCACGTCCAGACGCTTGGATTCCAGCGCAGCGAGGATGCCAGCCCACGGGGTGGCCTGCAGCTTGACCTTCACGCCCAGCTCTTTGGCCAGGGCTTCGGAGAACTCGACTTCAAAACCTGACAGCTTGCCGCTTTCATCCACGAAGCTGAATGGCGGGTAAGTGCCTTCAAGGCCGACATTGATGGTGCCGCTGTCTTTGATCTTTTGCAGCTGCTCGCCCGCGAAGGCTTGGCCTAGCAGGCTGCTACCGAGCACCAGGCCCAGTGTGGAAGCCAGAACGGTACGGCGAATGGCGGAAGTAAACATGATTAGCCCCAAGGATATTGTTTGAGTGACAGGCAAAAATCGGACCCGACGAACGCTACTGATACTGCGCAAGTTTATCCAGTGTTTTCAGTCGTCTGTGCGTCGGGCGTGATGCTGGCGGCGGTCAAAGGAGGTTTCGTTGTTGAGTAACAATCATTAAAACTGCGACGCATATTCGTTAATTGAATATACAAGCCGTCGCAGCCACCAGTGATCGCCTGCGGGAGCGAGGCTGCACTGCCGCGAGCCATGATACTGATCGGCCGTTACGCAAACACATCCGGGTAAGCAAATAATGCCGGCGCTCCACCGGTGTGCAGGAAGATCAGCGGGCCTTCGTCGAAGCGCTGGCGGCCGATGCCATCCAGCAAACCTGCCATGGCCTTGCCTGTGTAAACCGGGTCCAACAGGATGCCCTCATGGCTGGCAACCAGCTTGATCGCCGATAAGGTGCCAGCGTTGGGTTCGCCGTATCGCGGGCCGAAATACTCGTCCCACAGCTCAACCTTGAACGCCTCCGGCAGCGCAACGCCCAGCAATTCAGCTGTGCGTTCAGCCAGGCCCTGGACTTTCGGGAGTTGAGTTTCTTCTGGGCGCGATACCGTGATGCCAACGACCGGCAAATTCGGCAATGACTCCGCCAGCGCCAGCGCGAGCCCACTGTGGGTGCCGGCGCTGCCAGAAGCCAGCACGACTGCGGCGAATTCCAGACCGGTCTGCTTGATTTGCTCAGCCAGTTCAAAACCCGCTCGCACATAACCCAGCGCACCCAGCGCATTTGAGCCGCCGATGGGCACGACATACGGATTCTTGCCGCTGTTTCTCAGGCGCGCAGCCAAGGCGTGAAGTTGCTCGTCGGCGTTATCGAGGTTTTCAACCAGCTCGACTTTGGCATCGAACAGCTCCAGCAGCAGACGGTTGCCGTTATTCAGGTAGTTGGTGTCTTCGGTCGCAATGGGGTTTTCCAGCAACGCTACGCAGCCAAGCCCCAGGCGCGCGGCGATGGCAGCCGTCTGGCGCACATGATTGGACTGAATTGCTCCGGCGGTAATCAGCGTATCTGCGCCCTGAGCCAGTGCATCGGCAGCGAGGTATTCAAGCTTGCGGACTTTATTGCCACCCAGCGCCAGGGTCGTGGTGTCATCGCGCTTGATATAGATGTCGCGGCCAGCCCAGAGCGACAGTCGCTCCAGCTTTTCCAGGGCAGTGGGGGCGCCGAGTAGCTGTAGACGATTAAATTCGGCGAGCTTTTGTTTGATCATGATCAGAGGTGAGCCTATAGAGAGTCGTTCGACTATAGGCAGACGTTTCCTACAGGGCAACTTCTTGCGGCTTATGCCATCAGAGCAGAGGGCCTACGCAATTAGTTATTTTTTCACGCCCACTATTTTCCGTAGAGTGGCCGCATTTGCGGCCAGCAAGGAATGAAGGGTGCAATCAAACCCTGTAGGAGCGAATTTATTCGCGAGGGCGGCATGACCGGCGATGAATCTGTAATGGATGTATCGACCCCTCGTGATCAACTCGCTCCCCCATGTCAGGCCGTTACCCAAACCAAGGAGAAGTCAGCGTGAGCGATATCCCAGAGGCACCCGCTGAAGGCCGTTCCAGTCACTGGCAATTGCAGCAGATTGTCAGCGAATTGCGTGCCGCCCGTGATGACTGGCGCACCCGCAACAAGCGCGTCAGTGGCGAGCATGGCGGTCGAGAACTGCCTTCCCGGGCTGCGATGCGCGACATCCTTGAGGCCCTCTGCGGTGCCTTGTTCCCCATGCGTCTTGGGCCGGTGGACCTGCGCGAGGAAAGCGAAGACTTCTACGTCGGCCACACCCTCGACGTAGCGCTCAATGCGCTGTTGGCTCAGGCCCGCCTGGAACTGCGTTACGTAGCGCACCAGCAGTCGCAAGCCGTGGATGCTGTGGATAAAAAGGCCTTGGACCTTATCCAGGATTTCGCCCGTGCCTTGCCCGCCATGCGCAGCTTGCTCGATACCGACGTATTGGCGGCTTATCAGGGCGATCCAGCCGCCCGCAGCGTGGATGAGGTGCTGCTCTGCTACCCGGGGATCCTCGCGGTGATCCACCATCGCATTGCCCATCATTTGTATCGCGCTGGCTTGCCCCTGCTGGCGCGGATCAGCTCGGAAATCGCCCACTCCGCCACCGGCATCGACATCCACCCCGGTGCGCAAATCGGCCGCAGCTTCTTCATCGATCACGGCACAGGCGTTGTCATCGGCGAGACGGCGATCATCGGCGAGCGAGTGCGCATCTACCAGGCCGTAACCCTGGGCGCGAAACGCTTCCCGGCAGACGAAGACGGCCAACTGCAAAAAGGCCACGCCCGCCACCCCATCGTCGAAGACGACGTGGTCATCTACGCCGGCGCAACGATCCTCGGCCGCATCACTATCGGCAAGGGCTCCACCATCGGCGGCAACGTCTGGCTAACCCGCAGCGTGCCGGCTGGGTGCAATCTTACCCAGGCGAATTTGTTGCAGCAGGATGATGGGGGGCAGAAGTAGGCGTTTGACTAAGGCATTTGCCGGGGCTTGATTCGGAAAAGTCCTACGAGTGCCGGTTGCAGCATCCGGCTTCAAGTTATGCCTCTTTGGGGCAAAGTCCTGCCTTTTCCCGGCCAAGGACTTGCCCATGTCGTCGCCCGCCAATCGCGCTGCTTTTACGCTGGATATCGCGGGGGTGTCGCATGGTTTTCGCGTGCTGGAATTTCACGCGCAGGAGGCGATCAGTCGGCCGTTCAGCGTGCGCATCGAATTGGTCTGCAAGCGGGCGAACCTTGACCTTGAAGAGCTGCTGCAACGTCAGGCTTTTCTGAGCTTCGAGGGTGGTCACAGCAGCAACGGTCTGCACGGTGAGATTGGCGAGATAGCCCAGGGCGATACAAGCAAAGGCTTCACCCATTACGTCATCCAGCTGGTGCCCAGCCTGAAACGGTTGGCGTATCGCAGCAATCACCGGATCTTTCAGAACCTCAGCGTGCCGGAGATCATCGGTAAGCTGCTCAAGGACCACGGCATTTCCACTCTTGATTACAGTTTCAAACTGCTGGAACCCTGCAAGCCTCGGGATTACTGCACGCAATATCACGAAACGGATCTGCATTTTCTGCGGCGGTTGTGTGAAGAGGAGGGCCTGCATTTTCACTTCCAGCACAACCGCGAAAAGCACTTGCTGGTGTTCGCCGATGACCCGATTCAATTGCCGATCCTAAACACGCCAGTCATCTATAAACAAGGCAGCGGGCTGGTGGCCGAAACCCCGGTTATCAGCACTTTCAATGTGCGCCTCGCCACCCGCACCGGCAAAGTCAGCCGTCAGAACTATCATTTCGAACGACCTCCGATAGACCTGCTTGGCAGTGCGTCAGGCCAAGGTCGCAAGGACCTGGAGGATTACGCCTATCCCGCCGCGTTCACCGACCGCGAGGCAGGCTTGCGGCAAGCGCAAAAAGCGCTGGAGCGGCACCGTGCCGATCACATTCAAGGCAGCGGTCACAGCGATCAGCCGGCGCTGGTCAGCGGCCATCTTTTTCAACTTGAACACCCCAACCCGGACTGGAACGCCCAGTGGTTACTGACCTCGATCATTCATGAGGGCAAGCAGCCGCAGGTGCTGGAAGCGTTCGCCAACAGCAGCGCTGTGCCGGGCGAGTTCAGCCAGGGTTATCGCAACCGCTTCGAAGCGATTCCGGGGCTGATCCCGTTTCGCCCGCTTCTAAAACATCCGAAGCCCCGGATCCTTGGCAGCCAGCACGCCTTGGTCACCGGCCCACCGGGCGAGGAAGTACATTGCGACGAATACGGACGGGTCAAGGTCAAGTTCTTCTGGGATCGCGAAGGCGGGCTCGACGAACATTCCAGCTGCTGGCTACGGGTCGCTACCGGCTGGGCCCATGATCAATACGGCACCGCGATGATCCCTCGGGTCGGCATGGAAGTGATCGTGGGTTATTTCGAATCGGATCCCGATCAGCCTTATGTCCAGGCCTGCCTGCCCAATGCCGATACGCGCATACCGCTGAACCTGCCCGCGCAAAAGACCCAGACGCTGTTCAAGACCCACAGCAGCCCCGGCGGCGGTGGCTATAACGAGCTGCGCATCGATGACGCCAAGGGACGGGAAGAAATCTCCATTCGCGCGCAGCGTGACTGGTCCGAGCTTGTGCTCAACGACCAGTCGATTCAGGTTGATAACCAGCGCAGTGTTCTGGTGGGCGGGGTTTCAAGCCATGAGCTAAAGGGCGATGAACATCACCTGACCCATGGGGCGCGTAACACCAAGATTGGCGCTGATGATTCGCTGACGGTGGTGGGGAGTCAGCAGGTTACGGCGGAGAATCATCTGGTGAATGCAATTGACGAAATTCATCTTGATGCCGGAAGGCTCATGGTGCTCAACGGGACGCTCAGTACAACGATCAAGGCTGGCGGACATTGGCTGTCGATTTCTCCGGCCGGGATATTCAGTAGCTCTTTGATTTTTCCAGCTGTTATTCCCGGCTCAGGCATGGATGTTGTGCCAGCGCCTCCGGTGCCACTTTCGCAAAAAATAGCGACCTCAGGGACGCCGTCTCCGTCTTTCACGGAAGTGGCCGTGCAGGCCCTTCGTGATGAGTACATTTCATATCCATCGCGTTGTGAGGCCTGTGAGGCCTGTGAGGCTGCGGCTGATGAAATAGCCGCCGGGGCATAAGTGATGACTCATCCCTCCAAGGCCAATTACTTGTTGATCGATGGCGCGCTCAGGCCTGACGCGTTAGTGCGGCTTTATCAGCGGCATGAGTTGTTCGAGATTGAGCCGCTGTATATGGATACTCGCTGGAAAGATCTCTATGACCTGGGGCCTATCCTGGTCAAGCCTCTGCCGGCCAGTGCACTGCTATCTGAATGGCTGGTTGATGAATCGCTTTGGGCAGATTCGACGCTGATTTGTAGCAAGGCTCCCATTGAGCAATTAGCTAAGCATTTGCGCCATTTCATCAATCCACCGGACTGTCGAGGTGGCAGCGGTTTGCTTCGTTTTGCGGACCCTTTGGTGGCGCATTTTTGGTTGTCGAGTTATCCGGCCAGTTCAGCCGCGCATCTGGGACCTATCGAGCACTGGTGGGTCGCAACGCCCAAGCAGCATTGGGAGCCTCGGGCGAGTAACCCGTGGCAGGCATTCAGCAGCCAAGGCTGCCAAGCGACCTGGGATGAGCGCACTGCGTTGCTGGGTGAGGATCAGCTGGTTGCGCTTGATCAGGCCCAGCATGTGCGATTTATCGCGCGCGTGCATACGCGGCTATGTACCCGAAATCCTCAGTTCTTCTTGGCGATGAGCGCCGAGCAGGCCAGTGCTTGGTTGTATCTCTGCCTACAGCGTGGCCTCGCTTGGGGCCTCGTCAATGAACGGGCATTGATTCTCTGGTTTGAGAGTTGTGTAGACCAAAGGCAGGACTTTATCTCCCAAGACCCTTACCAGAACTGGATCCACAGTGATCCGGCAAATACCTGCTTATCACCCGATGCGCGCATTCGTGCTTTCGACGTTCACCGCCATTCGCTAAAGGACACTGGTCATGACTCTTAAGAACGGCACTTCGGAACAATGTCGCGATGCAGAGTTCCCCGATAAACCACTGTCCGGCACCGGCACTTGCCCGTTCAAAGGCCCGGACATTGCCATCGTACCA
>Ga0247735_1000171_pt1 | contig 28855 bp, 27 predicted proteins | sample UWRJL178409R2_FD_180934 | JGI IMG/M metagenome (GOLD analysis project Ga0247735, IMG submission 180934) | Plant litter microbial communities from Arlington Agricultural Research Station in Wisconsin, United States - UWRJ-L178-409R-2 | ecosystem: Environmental > Terrestrial > Plant litter >... | reverse complement strand
ATCTTCACTCCCATACGGTTTTGGCGCCTGTTACCTCTCTCAACTACGAGGTGTCGGGCTACGGTAATGATACTGTCGGAGACAAACATGATTACTGGAAGGTCGAGGTTGTGGACGACATCAAGCGTGGAAAGAATGTGGATCGGATTCATTCTTTGACGACAAGGCTTAGGTTTCAACATAGTCAGCTTGGATGCTATCTACGCGCTGCCAATGCTATCTTGCCGCAATGGGGTTTCAAGCAGGTTGAAGTCAGTTGCGACAAAGAGAACAATCCAGGGGATATCCATACTTACTGGAATGTTGAAAGCCATTGGAATGACCGACGTGAGTCAATTCTGAAAATCAACTCCTCTCAACTGGCTGATGAATTGATTTCAGTCCCCGCTGGTGATACTAAATTCTATCGTTCCCCCTTCTTGCGCGATTTCTGGCATTTGAATGTCGCGATGATGACTTCCAACAATGCTCTGATCCCCGATCCTGACAAGGAAGATATCTTGGCTTCGAAACCATTCGACTGGCCTTTCATCCATCTCGGCCTGAGGATGTGTGGTTGGGGTGACACTCAGTTGAAGTACTATCTGATGGGTACCCCAGTTATCTGGTGGGGTAGTACGGTCAGCCTGTTCGTTGCATTTGCGACACTGGCCGTGTACCTGTTGAGAGCACAGCGGAAATACAATGATATGGACGCTCGTGAGTACCGCCGTCATAGCGTATATGAAACCATTCTGACGTACGTTCTTCGGTGCAGGTGAATGGGACCACTTCCTATACGTCGGGAAGATTGCGTTCTTCGGCTGGGCATTCCACTATCGTATGTTGTCGGATGTTCCTTTTCATCTTCATTCACTCAACTGTACTTCTATCAGTGCCTTTCCTCGTCATGGGCCGAGTGACGTACCTGCATCACTACGTAAGTTCTTTCTCTACACCTGGAAATCTTACTCATGCCACCTATTGCCCACCTTAGTTGCCCACGCTATACTTCGCGGTTCTCATGTTCTCGCACGTGCTCGACCACTTCATCTTCTCTTCAAGGCGGTTCTCAACAAAGACAAAGGCCATCATATTTGGTGCTCTATCGTCTATCCTCGTCCTCACCTTCTGGTGGTTTAAGGGTGTCGCATTTGGTATCATGGGCCCGATTAATGAGCACAAGGGTTTGCAGTGGAGAAAGGTTAGTATTTTGCCACGTATTCGCTGAGCATCTGTGGCTTTATGGAGCCACGGGGCTGTGCACTTTTCGTTCTCGATACAGCCGCCTTCGACGTTTACTGACGCATTTCTTTCGCAGTCCTGGAATATCTACACCTAATTGCCTCCTGTCTATCGTATTACGTTGCTAAAAGCACATCTCGAGATCTATGTTGTGTCGAGATCTGGGCGTAATTTATACACTTCTCAACCATCTATTGACCACAATCCAACCAACCGGGGGACTCTCCGATGTCTTCGACGCCTTCACTTAAGCATATTACGAGACGGATTAACATGCGAAACCATGTGCCCTTGCGTGAGCTATCTTGAGATGCTTACACGGATGATGGTTGCGAGCAAGTGCTTCAAATTCGAGAAGTCTGGTGCGTTCAACGAAGAAGACCGGACCGCGTTCCACTGTTGACCTTGGGACCATTCCGCTCCACGCCGTCCTTGCCTGCACATGTGAGTCTACGCAAACTCTCACTCTGTTCCTTTCTGAGAGGCTAGTCTCAACTAGACTATATTTCCTGTCGTGCCTGGATGTAGTGTTTCAATGCAACGATTAACCCTTGACCGGGCTTGACCCAGGCAAGAATGAAATGCAAGCACATCTGACCTAACGTTACCCGGCCGAACCACGTTTCTCCATGCGATCGAAGAGATCTTTTTCTATTCAGTAAAGCTTTGGATTAGAACCCTCACTCCACCAGGCATCATGTGTCTATTTATCCGGGTTTAGTTTAGACCGATATTGAGCCCATATCACAGCCTGATATCGGGTGAATTCGAAGCAAGATGGATCCTGTGCAAGAGATACGAACAACGACAATCCAGGTACGCCACAATAGCCTGCTGTTTTGGTTTGCACGATCTGCGTTGATACAAAGGCCTCACGTACAGGTCAATGGCCCGTTCACAGCATCATTTTGTTATCGTGTTTATCCCATGGAATACAATAATGTCTTGCTCCACATTTTCAGATGGTCAAACAGAAATAAATGTAAAGTTCTGCGATCTTAAGCAGCAGAATTTACAAGGTCTTTATGGCGGTCAGCAGTCAGTAGGCACCTGGGTTCGATAGTCCTTAATTGTTCAATGGCACCTGTGATCGCTTATTTTTAGAATAGATCGGCATTCTTAATTCAAACTTGAAGATAATGGGCGCTTCTTTTACCCCAGCTGTTTCGCATCTATTTTTAGATGAGAACGAAGCTCCTGCCGAGGATTTCAATCAAAAACCACTTTCTCTGCAGCCCAAATGCCCCGCAGTAATTTCACAGGAGATACAACGCCGGCTTTTCTCGGAATCGAAATGCCCAGCAAAAATACTCAATTCTGCCAAGAACCTTCACCTCTAAAATCAAAGCACAATGCAATCAAAAGAATCTGCCCGGCGCTTAGTCTTCGTTGAAGTCATGGTCATCCAAATAGCAGTGAGGCAAGTGCAGTTTTAATACAGAATAACCAGCGTATTTCCTGATTACCCCACTTTGTTTTGAGACGATGAAGTTTGCATTTTCCCAAGGTTCCAGCGATTGGATTTGCTTATTCTCATCGGCTTGAGGTGAGCGCGTGGACGTTCTGCGCAGCGTTGGAGCAAGAAGTTGACAATCACCTTATAGTGCATTTATATAGAAGAATTCTTTCCTCAACTTGGAAATTTTGCTTGATGTTCTTCAATGTATGTTCAAGACGGTGGACTGTCTGTATTATTTTTACCTGTGATAGGCCATAAGACCATGGTCCCTGAAACAAATAATCTCAGCTGGCCTTCCTACGCAATCATTCCAGCCCTTAGAGATATAACTCGGAACAGCCAAACGGAAACCTCGGCTGCACTACGGAATTCCTCTCCTCGTGCCCGTCATTGTCATTCCATGGTGATCTACTGACTTATTGGGAACTCGTTCAGCTTGCTCAGATATAAATTACCTATCGCACTGACCTGAATGTTCAAATTGACCACCCCAAGCTCAGCACCATGCAGTGGAAAGCCCTTTTTAGTCTCGCGCTTTTTGCCCCAAACGTCAATGCTCTTCTCCGCTTCGCTTGCTCACAGCTCGTTATTGAGCGTCTTGACCCGTGAGTCTCGAAGATGATAAACAAGTACCCTTGGACTAACGTAGAGCAGGCTGCTGAGCCCGAACTCGGTCTCCGGTCATCTTCATCAGGTCGTCGGCGGGGTAGGTCTTTGTACTGTTTCTGTAATATTGATCTCATAATGCTGTGTTTCTTGCATTAGTCTGCGTAAGTACCCGTAATATTCTACTTTTACACACATTGACAGATAACAACTTCCAGCTTCAATGTCACCATGAATCCAAGCAACGACCTTCCTTCTCTGTCCTCTTGCACCACTTGTACATTCTCAGAAGACTTTTCTAACTACTGGACTGCCGTACTCTACTTCAAACATCCAAATGGTAGTTTCCACCGGGTATGTAACCTCGACACCCCAAATCTGTGACTCTGATAACACGTGTCGAATATTTGCCATCAGGTCCCGCAATTGCCTGGACAGCTCTTGGGTAATGCTAACGGCGGCATGACCGTCTACTACCTGCAGCCAAACAACGGTCAGAAAGTCACCGCCTTCAAGAAGGCGAGTAATACAAATCAATGTCCACAGATTTCTCGTTTCCCGTATTTACCAATCAGCAATTTTCAGGGCTTCCGCATGATCGTCGGCGATGCCATGACCCGTTCCTTCGACGGCAGCAATCCAGAAGCCACATCCCTCAATTTCAGGTGTCTCGACGCTAATGGTGGCAACGGTGGCGTTACAGGAAAGCCTGGATCCGATTCAAACCAACTTCCTGATCATCCCTGCGAGGGTGGCATTCGCTCGCAGATTGTTTTCCCCTCGTGAGTGGTCACCTCCTTGAATTCCTTGGCGAGAGCTTATGCTTGATATTTCCTTAGATGCTGGGATGGCGTAAATATTGATAGTGCTAATCACAAAGTAAGCTTATCATTCAATTGAGCTCCTCGGTGCCTTGGCTGCTCACTTGCGCTGTAGAGCCATGTTGCATACCCGGTCAACAATGCCTGCCCCTCCACCCATCCTGTTCAAGTCCCATCGCTGTTCATAGAGACTGTTTGGGATACCACAAAGTTCAACAGCATGTGGCCAAGCGGTGCCAAGCAACCATTTGTCTACAGCATGGGAGATCCGTAAGTCGACAGACTCTATTTGTTTTCTTGATCCAATCCTGACCACATAATACAATCAGTGTCGGTGTTGCTCAGCATGCTGATTATATGTTTGGCTGGAAAGACGATTCCCTTCAACGCGCCATGAACTCCTGCAATGACTTCGGAGGAGGCTGCTCGGTTCTGAAGACCCAAAGTATTGACGCGATCAATAGATGCACTCAGAAATCTCGCATCGCAGAGCAGTCTGAAGGGTGTAAGCTTACTTTTATCTTTACGAAGATGTGAGGCTTCTTACGACTGATGTCATTTTATCTCCTCAAGGGCTTCCCTCACTCCCAGGATGCAATCCCATTCAAGCTGGGCCCGCGAGAGCCACTCAAGCCGCCGGGTGTGGCGCCCCAACAACATGGACAGGATCTAATCCAGTGGCCACTGGCGCCTCGCAAGCCGGCCCTACACCTGCTCCAGAAACAACCGTTGTTGCGCCTCCCCCGACCGCCACTGTGCCTTCAGGTGCTATGCAAACTCATTATGGCCAATGTGGGGGGTAAGCTCAAGATTCGATTTATGTGTTCAGTTCAATTAGCAGAAGTTGATGTTCCTTTCACACAGAACTGGTTACGCCGGTGTCTCTACCTGCGAGAGTCCTTATACATGCAAGTACTCCAATGAATACTATTCTCAGGTAAGAAAATTTCCAGTGGGGCTACCAGTGATCGTACACTTACGTTGATTAAAATTCAGTGTCTATGAGATGATTATCTGCTATAATGTTCATTGTTCAGGACACTTCCCTACTTAAATTACTCGTAACGAGTTATCGCCGTTTCGTTATCCTTTATCGATTCTTCTCATCACTTTACGCTCATTATGACCCCGACTACGAGTGTTAGATATTGTGCAATATCATATCAATTTACCCTCAGGCACGAGATGGGATTTGATCGGCAAGTTGGGTAGCGACATTCCAGGTTTGGTAAATAGAATGCCTAAATGGAGATCGATAGATCGTTAAACTCGATCAACCCCTTCGTGCTCGAGAGGTAGTGTCCTAGGGCATACCTAGTGTTCTTAGCCTGATCTTTCTCGAAAATCTTTACAATACACTTAAACTACCTAGTACCAACATGGCTGATTCGCAAAACCCCGCAATCTTACCGCTCCGAAGCTCAATTTGTATGGCGATATCTCCAGGTGGCTAACCTCCCCGACGCATCTACATTGCGAAGGGATATACTATTAACGGCATGCATCAATGGAGTTGAATATGCTTACTACTGCTCTCAAGCAAGTCCTTGAGTTCACACAGTACCATCGATTTTGCCAGAGTTCCTGCGAAGCAATATATACACCACCCTTCTTCAATTCTTTCCCTTGTCTGTGTAAATTACTTACTACCTATACCAAACTGAATTGAAGAAAGAAGCCCCAGGTCAAAAATCTTAAGAAACATCGTGCTCTGTTTTCTTCTTAGATGTCGACGACGGTACCAGCTCCCGTGGTGCCGGGCCGCGAGTCCTAGTAGATTCTGTTGTCGAATTCTAAGGCAGCTAAGGGGTCACCTGCAGCTTTGTACTGTACAATATTTTCCGGGAAATGGTTTCTTTTGGAAACCCTACCCATAAGGGGTTTTTGAAAAGAACCCGCTTCGCAAAAGTACCGCCAGCATAAATTGGCGAGTCTTGACTGAAGACTCCCGCCACAACTCATATCTGACAACAAGTTTTATGATGCACTGGAAGTCTCTGGTCGGTGTCGCGCTTGCAGCGCAGGAAGTCCATGCACTCCTCCGCTTTGCGTGTTCTCAGCTTGTCATTGAGCGATTCGACCCGTCCGTTGGCTTCCACCAGCCTCTACCTGCGTGTATCTAACATATGTTTCTCGTTAGATTGCTTAATCCCAACCAGGTTTCACCTCATCTTCACCAGGTACGTCTAACCTTTCCAGTTATAATAGTAGCCTCGGTGACTGTTTCCTCGTAGATCGTTGGCGGGGTGAGTATATAAATGTTACCATATGTTCTTTCACTTATTGGAGAGAGAAATATCCCAACTAGGATGCGTGAGCCGACTTTGAATGCTATTACACTGGTTATTGACTTTAAAATCCTCAGATTTAATGTCACTATGGATCCTGAAAACGATCTTCCAGGTCTGTCAAAGTGTACTACATGCTCTTTCAGCGAAGATTTCTCCAACTACTGGACCGCCGTGCTTTACTTCCAACATGCTAACGGTAGCTTTAAGAGGGTGCGTACTGTATTGAAAATATTCGTAGGAGCTGCCTAATAGATATTAAAACGCTATCGCTTGGAAAACAGGTCCCACAACTGCCCGGACAGTACTTGGGTAATGTTAACGGCGGTATGACTGTCTATTACGTGCAGCCAGACGGCGGTAAAAAGGTTACCGCTTTCAAGAAGGTTTGTTATGTAGTCTCCTCTATGCTGCCAGTTTCATGAATTTTATGTAGGGCTTCCGTATGATTGTCGGCGACGCCATGACACGTACTATGAACAGCAGCAGTCCCGAGGCTACCTCCCTCAACTTCAGGTGTCTCGATGCCAACGGCGGTAACGGAGGCGTTACAGGAAAGCCAGGGTCTGATTCGAACCAGCTTCCAGACCATCCCTGCGCTGGTGGCATTCGTTCGCAGATCGTCTTCCCGTCGTGAGTATTACTGGATAGACCCGGTCCAAAGATATGAAGGCCTTACAATTCCCTGCATGAATTCAGGTGTTGGGACGGTGTGAACATTGATAGCGCTAATCACAAGGTGCGCCACAATCACTCCGTCGATCCTCAAAAGGTGATATTTATACCACCCATCGATCGACTTCCTCTTTAGAGCCACGTTACCTACCCAGTCAAGAGTGTCTGCCCCTCCACTCACCCAGTTCAGGTTCCGTCCCTGTTCATAGAGACTGTCTGGGATACTACTCAGTTCAACAAGTTATGGCCTTCAGGTGCCCAGCAACCTTTCGTCTATAGTATGGGTGACCCGTGAGTCAACAAAGGCTATCACTCGTTGCGTTTATTTTTGAACCAATCTCTCAATCAGCGTTGGCGTCGCTCAGCACGCCGATTACATGTTCGGCTGGAAAGGCGACTCTCTCCAGCGCGCCATGGATTCATGCACCAGTTTTGGAGGGAGCTGCTCAGTTTTGAAAACTCAGAGCGTCGACGCTATCAACAAGTGCTCGCAGAAGTCTCGAGTCTCTGAATCGTATGAAGGATGTGAGTAACTCTAATCGGTAGTGGATCATGCGAGAGTTTACGACTGTGTTTTAGGGCTGTCGGCTCTTCCAGGATGCAACCCGATTCAAGCTGGCCCTGGTCGAGCGGTCCCGAATTCTGGATGTGGCGCACCCACTACCTGGATTGGCTCGGACCCAGGTCCGACGAAGGCTGCTTATGTTGGCGCTCCAGCTGAGACTGCTGCACCTGCCATTATTACCCCAGTTGTAGAGGCTATGCAGCCTCAGTTTTCGCAGTGCGGAGGGTACGTATTAACTTTTGATTGTACAAACTCGAGATGGTGTGTTGATCACTTTCATATATGTAGCTCCGGATATAATGGCCCGACAAAGTGCCAGACACCATATACGTGCAAGTATTCGAATGAATGGTACTCTCAGGTAAGTTTTCATCGACGAAATAATCTGCTTTACTCTGAATGGTTCATCCAGTGCGCTTGATGTCTTATCAGTTATTACGCAGATGCCGACGAAATCTCCTTCTCCTCTCCTTATGCATATTTGTACCTTTATCTACTCCATGCCCATTCACGTTGTCTTAAATAGCATCTTAAATTGTCAACAATGCCACGATTGATTAAATTAATGAACTTGCTATAGACGTTCATATATTCCCTTCTAGGTAAATAATGTAGGTGTCCAAGTCCAGGCGAACAATATTTAATAATTTAATTCACCGCCTGACAGTGGTTTCTATAGGAGTAAGGTTGGTCAATATTGGCATTATCGTGCCTCATGAAAGAACGTACTCTTTGCCTTCTGCGCTTTTCTACGCGGTGGCCTCGAAGATTGGAAATTATTTGCCATGGTTGGGAGTCCTCCACCTTGGCCCAGGCCCCCCTGCTGCGCCGCGAGCAAAGCAAATAGTAAAGCGTTGACGTCAATCTGCTGCTGCTGCTGCTGCTGCTGTGGGCCCCTGCTGTGGCTTCCTACGTCGCCATTGAACGAGTTGTGGTTGATGTTGGAATTTGTTATCCTGGAATCCACGAACTTGTTCGATTTCTGAGCGGGTGCTGCTGCAATCGCTACGCTGTTCCCAGAATTATCGTGGATAGTTGAGCCGTCGATCACGCAGCCGGCGAAATCGTTGGACTCTGAAACGGCGCCGTGGAAGGGGGTCGCTGAGGCATTCCCTGGGTTAGGTGACGGCTGAGCGCTAGAGCTAGCAGCGGACCGCTGGGGCTGAGTGCCGGCTGCCAGAGCCGGATTGGTTGGACCTGCCAAAACGAGAGCCATATCCTGGATCGTAGCGTGCTTCGAAGCGTTGATGAAGGACGCGAGATCAACTGCAAAGCCAGTTTGCGTTTGTAAGGATGCCATGGCCGCGAATCTGGAGAGTAGGAAAGAAAGTCGAGGTGGTGAATACCTCACAACCTCGACTCTGTGCCCTATTTGAATGCGTTCGTAAATCGATAGGATGCTGATACCGCATCAGCCGTCTGCCAGAACGGACTCGGAGAAATGTGTAGTTCTCTCATAATGCCGACCGTAGTAGTCATTGCAGATGCAAGAACAAGTCGCTACAGTTGCTAGGTCTCGTAAAAAGCTTTGTTCAAAATTGACTTCGAACAAAAGACAAGGCGAGGTGTACGGCACTGGGTGATGTTCTTTAGATAGACAATGCGTAATGCAGCCGGTGTGGGTCCAGCGCTAATTGTCAGACTTGGTTTGTTCAATGCACAGTGATCGACGGCAATGACCCGATATCCGCCGGTATGCCAACTCGATGTTCACACGTTTCCCCCACGGCGCTCGTTGCAACTGGACTACATCAAGATGAATCTAGAGAACGCATCACAGCCCTGATTTGGACAATAGCAGGTGAATGCCCTTGGACACCTGATTATCTCTGACGTATATATTAACTAAACGTTGCTGATGTGCAGGTCACTGGGCTCAGGCATCACTCTCAGAACAAAGCACCGTCGTCGGACTTGTGTTGTACTCTCAATTTTATGCAACCTGATTCTGTACCCACCAACACGGTGCTTCTGAAACGACAACCAAAAGATCGCCCACAAGAATCACTCGCTTAATGCGATGTGAACTGCCGCAAACCGCCTCCAGCAGCAAAAATGCCCAATTTCTTGCAGCTTCTCAAGCTTTCGAATGGCACGTCATCCACAGCTGCTAGAGGCGCATATAAGGCAGAATTTGACTTGGATGATCAAGTACAAACTATAACATCCTCACAAACGCCCCACATCACACATGGAGTCGGACAAGGCGAAGTGGTTGGGTCGCATTTTGACATATTCGCCTCTCTGGAGGCGGTAGTGTCGCTCACGGCGGACTCTTGTCTAAGGGAAACGGCATTGTTCGCAGGTCAGCTCCTTGAGTCGGCCTCGATTGTGGTACGCCCTCCATTAATTTTGACGCCCGTTCTGATATATGTCTTTGGTCAGTATGGCGATTTAATCTGTTCGATCTTACACCAGATTTCGCAAGTAATCATATTCTGCTGCCAGAAAAGTGAGGAGGCTCGAGAATTGTCTCTGGAAATACCCTTCAATCTCCAAAGGTTGACGAAATGTGTACTCGCGTATGTCTACCACTTCCTTCTAACGTGTCTTGCTAAACCAAGTGTGATAGTGATTTGAGAGAATTGCACGAGATGAATTGCTCCTCGATAGACCCTCCTGATGATAATGACTTTCAAGCGATCTTCAGGAAGGCTAAAGTCGAGGAAATAAGCTTTCGAGTACAGAACATGGGCCAGATGTTGCGGGTAAGTAGCACATCTCTGGAACCGTTCATAGCTCAATGTCTTCTTCCTCAAAGATTCCCACTTTTTACTCTGAGCGTGAACGTTCAAGCTCACCCTCTATTGGCAAAGACTTAAATCGCGAACTCCAGAACTTGACGCTTGACGGATCTACGAAGCACCTGGACGACCAGGAGATCTTACTTGACGATCCTGAACGCCGACATTTGCGCCATGCCTCGCTTTATCCTCACCAAGAAGATCTCCCAGACAGAAGTCTCTCCTTCTGGCAACCCACGACGGATGTTGATGTGTTGGTCGAAGAGCAGATGCCCACCGAGTGGTATACGGCGCTGGTCCTCCCTACAGCAGTCTCAGAGTACGAACGACCTTCAATGGCGGTTCACGGTTCTCTCATTGGTGATGCAGGCCGGTTTTCGTTGCCTCCTCCGCCCACGCCATCCGTGCAGTCCTTCAATACCCCCAGCCTCTATTTTGACGCTCCTCCAATGTCGTATTTCGATGCGAAATTCGTATCACATACTTGACTCTCAAGTCGACTGTCTCGATATTCACCTTCGTAATCCATTTATTCACTTATAACGGATGCGCGAACCTGCGCATTGGGCAGAGTGCTTTTATACTGAAGTCCGAATATCAGACATACTCGACGTTCATGCCTGCACAGGGAGGCGGATGCGATACCTGGTACTATTTCGTCAATCTGACTTGAAGGTGATACTTTACTTAAATGCAAGTGTATGGTGAAATGTATTGATGTTCGTCTTTAGGTATGGATCCCCACATCTCGTTCAACAAGTGATTTCGACCTAGTATAACTATTGCCAGCGTTCTCGACACTACAACAGAGGTTTCCCAACCCTCATCACTTTATGAAGTGCGCAGCAGCGGTGGCTCCTAAGGCATCGAGGGCCTTACTGGTATCACCGCCTGGTAGGGCATAGAAGACTCCACCATTATTGGCATTCTTGTGCCCGGTCATATCGCCGAGTTCTTGAGTCATGATTTCTCGAACTGCCTGCTGACGATGTCATCGTAGGTTTGCTTTCCTGTCTTGCCAGTCCCGTTGCCATTGAAACTGTAATTTGAGTAGAGTCAGACGCGATGGGATCAACTCTTGGACCTTAGATTCACCTGCAAGCCATCTTCGTTATTGTGGCTGTAGACGCTATGCACGATATTCGAGCTGGCCAAGTTTGCGTTCTCGAAGATCCGTTTCTCAGCACAGTGTACCACCACTGGCTACATCATTCGAAGAGTTGTAGCTGGCTGCCGTAAGATTGGTGACATTCTCTGAGCACGCGTGTGGTGCTGGAAGGCGAGGTGGGTAGAAAACCATCTGACTCATCTTCCTGCTGTGTATTAGAATGAGTATACTTGGTTTAGAAGCGGAGTAACACGTACGATGGGTTGGACTGTAATGAACACGGCTAGCACACCGTAGTCTTTTTATATCTTTCATCAATCTTAACAGCATTGTACTGAAAGCGGTGACTCTCGCACGACGTCCTAAAATCAGTGCCGAAAGAACTGAACCCGAGTACATCGTCAGTTGGCATCTTGGGACCTGGAACCTTGTTCCCAGAAAACTTACAAATACTGTACCTAACCAGAACTTTACGGAGTATGTGTCGTACATCGAGCAACGGTTCTCAAGCAATGTCATCAAATTATTTTTCTTGTGTGTCCAGCTGTTCATCTATTGTAATTGGCGGTGCTGCTCATCGTTGTGATAATCAAAGCTCATCACAGCCCTTTTAGTTTTACGTCAATGTCCACGTTTGGAATGGTCACGTTGTTTCCTACCCACCATATTGGTCTGAAGGCCCACTGAACCACGCCAGATTATCCACAAGGAATACATGTACTAACGGCAAATTTCCTGTTAGCCTGATTCCATCTTTATTACCGACCTGCTTAACATCAATGTCCAGGTCTTTCCCACTTTTCAAGCGCTCTCGAAGTGTTCGGACGCCGTCGTCACCATCCGCTGCCACAGTTACGACCCCCGAAGGACTGGAACCTGCGTCAGATAATCCCGATCCCCAGCCCCAGACTACATCGAGCACCAAATCTTTTCGGAATACCAAAGACTCACCTGCCGACTATGCGCTGTCTACTTCTTACGTGCTCTTGACGCAGCTCCAAAGCGTGGCGGGTTTAACCCCCGTTCCATTTCTCAAGGAAGCTGCGGGCGTTGCATGTCAACTCTTGCAAATGTTAATTGTGAGTCGTGTAGAACACTTTACTAGTTTTCTGGATTGAGTCAATTCTGTCTAGGATGCGAACCAAAATGATGACGACCTTCAATCGATTGTGTACGAAATATCTGGCATTATTATGCTAGTGGATGAGGAGTGCAAAGAGGTTCACGTCAATGGCCAAGCCATCTCGCCCAAATTTGAGCGTAGTGTCGAGGAAATTCTCAAGTACGCCTTTTCTCCTTGTATCCGTTGAGATGTATCCTGAGTTGCGTCGATCGCGCTAGTCACTTGAAAGATCTCAAGGAGGTTTGCTCAAAATATCAGAAGGAGAAGTATGTGAAGAAGTTCATCTTCGGTCGCCAACGGAAAGGCACAATAACAGAGATTCGGTCAGCGATCCAAGCTACGTTCCAAAATTTCCATGTAACTCAACAAACTTCATCTGGTCTTAGCTCATGCTGACGCTCGATATCTTGTCTAGATTCGGACCACATTTGATATACAGCAATTCATGGTTGCCTCAAATGCTCAGAATGAGCGCACTACCGAAGTTTTACAAAAGCTTTGCGATGAGTTGAAGGAGCAGATCAAGGAAGCAAGGGGCTCTTCAACGACAGAGCAGTTGACTACCGGGGTGGTTGTATCGAATTCGAGCCCAGGTCCCCATCTTCCTCCTCCTCCGCCCGTGATCAACGGTGCCTTCAGCAATGCAGTGATTACCGGCAGCTTTGTACAGGAAGGCTCAAACAACAACAATGGGTTGCAAGGCCACGGTAGCTCGCCCCTCAATACGCCTCAACATTCCTTCAAGTTTAGTGGTGCAAAGATAGTTGGCTCGACAGTCATATCTGGAAGCAATAATAACAACTCGGTTGGCTTCTTCACGACACCTCCCATTTCGCCGCACTTGTCTCCTAATCAAGGTTCCCATTTGTTACCTCAACTTAGTGAGGACTAGCTCGATTACGAGGTAAGTCTTCGAAGTCATCATGGAGTGTTCCTCTCGATGCCAATACCCCTCTTTGTAGTGGAATCTGACGGCAACTGCGATTTCATTACGGTATTCACTTCCGCTATAGCATGTAATGCTGGATGTGTTTCGATGCTCTCCGAATAGACCAATCGACCAACTACTATACCATCTGGAACGCATTCGACTCTCAGTAATGTGACTCCGAGTCGTGGATGAATGCACCCAGATAACTAGATTATGAACGTGCTAGATTAATTGAAATCGATTCGATTCGGTGTTGACGAGCATCATGACCAAGTTGTGACCTTGTCTGCGCCTTTTGGTTCACATGAAAGCTTGTGAGATGCACGTGCACGGGCATGGTGCTTTGCGTCCGTGCTCGATCACAACTGCCTTATATAGAGATTTTGGACCCATAGTTCAAACTTCTTGGCGGTCTTGTGGCGGTCAGCCCCAGGCCGAAAAGTGCACTACGACGTTCGTAGGTGTCCCCTTCTACTATCACTTGAATCCGAACCTTTGTCGAGCTCTTTGTCTCGTTGACACTGAAGTTGGACGCATCTGTAAACTTACGTTCACTTGTAAGTTGTAAGTAGTGTTTTTCCCTTCTCGTGTCAATTACAGATCGTCTTGTCTTTTGTGCGGTCGTGCAAGGAGTCAGGACAGGTGTTGCAACCAATGATCGATGAACACTTTATACTTTGCCTCTATAATCAACCACGATGTACAATTGGGTGCGCCTAAAATCAGTTCGAGCACAAAGCTCTTTCTTGACAGCAGCTCCCTATCCTCACAGAAATTTTGACAGTGTACCCCTCTACATTGATCTGTACAAAGGTCTCCATAAAATCATCAGAAAGAAATATATACATGAAGACACACATCTCTCTCCCGGTTCTCCAACGTATCCAAGATCTTCCAGATGACCTGTAAAGCATGTCTAAAAACCTCCTCTTCCGTCAAGTGCTCGACCTTCTAGTGCTACCGTCGGAATTGAGTCGGGATTTATGAACGCAAGCGGCGCTCTAGCGGGCACATTGGTCTCAGTGTCTTTCCGTTGGGGCTAATCTTAAAGGAAACTACCGCGTTGTTTGGCTCACTTCCGGAAATGTTCACGATAAGCTTTGCTCATGGAGACATTTTAAATACTTCTTTGGAATTCAACGTCTGTATAGGGATAGCAGACCGATGACACTGTGAAGTAAGAATATATTTACCTTTGTGAAGGCGACCGTGCACATATGAGTCAAACTTATTAGTGGCAGGCGGTGTTGGAATTTATTAGTAGCGAGCTCAGCAGCTGCGCGTATCTCTGATGGACTTACCCGACGTTTCGTGTACGCATGCTATTTAGATGTAGATATCGTATATAATCGTAGCTACATCGATTGTACCGGCACTCGTTTGCCACGAAATCCCCCGACTTCTTGCACGCTCGTTGGTCCCGCACCCTGGATTTCAATAGGCGGTAGGTTGCAGTAGGTCACTGGAAAGCGAAGGCGTTCACGCCGGCATCTTATGGTAATAATTATTTTAGATATTAAAAGAGATATTAAAAGGGATATTAGTAGGATTGAAGATGATTGGAATGGGATTCATTCGATAATCGAGTTATGAATCCCATCGAGACTGAATCCCTTACTGGAAAGGACTGGTGGTGGAGCTATACAAGATCGACGTTCTTAAGTGCGCTAGCAGCGCTGACTGGGTTGTCGCGCACAGACTCTCGCTGGCGTACGCTATTGATCAGAGGCCAGGCGCCTAAAGCCCAAATTGGATGCCCACGGCTACAGTGTCACCTCCTCAAACGGGAAAGTTCAAAGGACCCGAGTGCGGCCTTGAGCTAACTCAAGAGGGGTGTCTAGGAATCTTCCGGAAGTACTCCTGGATTGCCCTTGCAGGATGAGGACGATGAATCGTCGATGATACATTGACGACACGGAAGATGCAGAGATAATGGATCATCGATCAGGTTTTTCACTTGACACTCTAGCCAATTGAACTCCTGTAGCCCTCTTCCCCGTGGTAGTGGTTCCGGTCTTGTTAACCTCGCGCGGGTATCATGTCAAGGTCAATGATGGTCTAGCATAGCATCTATGACGTATTTACAGTCATCGCGAGTGCACCTGACGCAAGTACTCATGTCCATGTGGAGTGAAAAGACGGATGCAAACTTGTGATCGGTCCGAAACGGGGCGATATATTGACTGGATCTAGACAGATCACGTAGGATAACCCCAACATCGTGCTTGGTATTGTGGCAAGGCTACACGGTCCACACCTCTTTAGAAGTTACCCCAACTTCCAGGAATGAGTCATAAAAATCGCCGTCGATTGGCACCGTATGGAAACTTCTAGGTATGTTCAAACCCAAGGATCAAAGATAAGGATCAAAGTTTTTAACACAAGCGCTCACAAAGCGCTCAGTTATCGATGGCCTTCCGATTCAAGCCCTTCGTCCGAAGAGCCAATCAGAACGGTCCATTTACATAGCCTCCCGTCACATTTCCCAGCCTGACAAACATACTTTGCGCCCACGTTGATCAAGCGCTTAGATACTGTGCATTCGATGTGAAATGCACTTTAACTTCGCACAGTGCAGGTTCAGTCATATTCAATCCTTCAAGGAAGCGAGTCGAACGTGTTCCACCCAACAACTTGGATGGCCAGTAGACCGGGCCAGACCTCAGCGACGCCGCGGTCTTGGTCTTCTGGACAGCGGACAGTCCCAGAAAAGGACCAACGTTAGACCCTCACCCTTACGACAAGGAAAAGTTGAGAATGAACTCTCGCCACATCCCTTATCTAGACATCCAAGTGGTGAAGAAAGTTGTACGACTCCAAAACAAGATTCGCGAATGTCAGGGTATCTCCCCATGCAGACCGTAAGGAGGGTTTTAAAATGTAGCCGACAACGCGTTGCACGTTGGTGATATCATGAAGTGAGCCCAAATATCACAGCAGTCACGGTGCTGAGGTGAAGTCTATTTTCGTTTGACCTGGAAGCTTCTGACGCAGCGGTACATCGATAGGATGCAGTTCGTATCTGCTCCTTTGAAGAATCACTGGCACGGTCTCACAATTACGGCCGGACGATACTCCCATCCTGGACCATACGTAGAATTCAAGCGCTGGGATCACTTGCGTGGTAATCGGATTCAGAAGTTCAACTGAAGAAGCGAAGTGGTGTGCATTTTCTATCGATGTAATAGAGTCATGATAATACACAACGCACCTCCAGAACTTCACCTCGGGTATGTATTTTTATTATCTTACAATCAAAGTGTGTGGTAAACTCGTGGCTGGGAGTGGAAAGGTATTTAGTCTCGCCTCAAAGTAATCTGCTGACAATATCCCATCGAAAATTTCGCCTACAGACGAGAACACCTCATCACCTGCATCGATGGTTCACTTCGACATTAAAGCCTACAACAATCTTCCCCTAATTGCAGACGCAGACGCACTCTTCCAAAAGCAACTCGCATCCGCTGGCATCACCCGCTCCCAACTCTTCTTGCAGCTTGCACCACTCTTTCTGCAAGACGGAAACGCTGGTCGATACGCCATTTGCCTTGTCCACCATCACTACGATCTCAAGGCGGGCGAGCGTATGGTCACGACAGGCTTCAGCACCAAGCCTTCGATCGATGCATCGGACAATATTGTCCCAACTTCTTGGTTGAACACGGGCGAAGTCGTCGAATTCATGTTCACTCCCAGTCCTTCAGCACTTCCTCCCCCACCTTCAGCCGAGTTCTTCGCGAAGTTCAAGTCCATACTCGCCACCAATAACATTGACGTATTGGGTGTTTGCTATGCTGCCAATGACCTGGACGATGGGTTCATGCTAAGGGAGTCGGATGGCGCTGGAGACAGAGAGCGCGTTCTTTCTGTCGTCCATAACTCCACCCCTATGGGCGCCGACTTCTATTCAGCGTCTTGGATCCCAAAAGTCAATCCAGACAATGGGTCCTACATTGTGGTGCTTGGGGGGTGCTGCAATAGTCCCAGGTGCAAGAAAGATCCACGATGCAATTGATTTATCTAGCCAAATAGCATTTGGTGGGTATACGCGTATAACACGTAGTCACTCGTCTCTCTTTGCAGCTACTTACTTACTATCCTTCTGGTCACCATGTATACGACTGATTCCAATTGTTTTCCTTCACACCTATCATCGTGTCTTGCCCCATACCTACTAAATATTTTGGACATGATGAGAAGACATCTGACGTAATAAGTCGGGGGATCATCTTGCCGCAGTAGTACAACGACTTGGAAATTAGATTTGAGTTTGGCCTCAGGAGTCAGCGAGCTTGTGGGGCGAACAGATAGTGAATGCGTACAGGAAAAGTAGACTGATTAAATACAAGATCTACAGCTATAAGAAGGAATGACCAATTGGTTGTCAGCAAATGGGAAACCAAAGAGGTTTAAACTGCTCAATCGAGGCAGGACAACGAAGTCGCGACGACGGCACATTGCAAACACTCAGTTTGACATCTATTATTCCAACACAACTCTCAGCATCCTGGCTCTAATTCCCTCATTTCTCCGCACAAGGGGGCGGAAATTTCCTACAAATGGTCCGCCGAATAGGTTTTCATAGCAACATATCCTAGCATAAATTTCAAGTTTTCATTTTCGTTGACACTTTATATCAGAAATTTACGTGTTTCCATATTTTTAACAGTCACAAGTACAGCCGATCCAAGAACCGCCGACGCACAGATTAGCTGAGTCAAATATATATATATACGAAGTTTAGTAGTGGAGGTGGTTCCAAGTATTTTATGACCGACCTCATGGCACCTATATCATTTTCTCATTTTCCAATTCACTTACACCTGCCGCCTCCGTCCTGGCTAAGTTGGATGATGATCCTTGGGTTTGAATATACGAGGTCTCATAGTACTCTGCATCTGGTAGAGGGCAAATAGCGGGATTTCCCTGGTTCTTTGAGTCAGGAATCACAGTCTTTTTATTTGTGGTTATGCTGGATCCATCCTGATCTAATCAAACATGGGAATGTGCAGTATGCTCATGGAGAAACTGAAAAAGACGTACATTCTCTCTTTGTATCTCGTGTTGTTAGATGGGTCACTATCCTTCGGTATAGAATGATTAAAAGCAAGGAAAAACTCTGTGTGAAAATAGAATAATTAGGAGGGATAATTTGGATTGTGGACAATGACTGACGCAGCTTGACATGATGATAAGAACGGGCACAATCGTGAACATGTCTAAGGGACACCAGATTTTGTCAGTGCTTTAAACTATATGGTTCGTCTGGAAGACCAGCCTATTGTTGCTCCTGTCAATGGCATCCACCTCAGCACATTTCAAGAGACTTATGGGGGACATACCGAAGCCAGCTGGGGCACCTGGAAAATTGGCTCTGATGGACGAGAAAGCAAATAACGTGCCCACTGGAACAACAAACATCTCAGAATAGATTTCTGGACTTTTGTAGACAATATTTGCGGCACAAATTGTGAGAAATGCAATCGCGGTAAGCCCTTAGTGGTTTGGTCAAAGATATCGTCAATGTACAACTCGAATGTCGAACATGTGGAACGCACAATTGGTGATGGCAACCGCAAGTACAAATATCTTGGTTGCGGTTGACCTTTCAATCCGCAAATATATTTGAAGAGACGGCAAGCCTTGGCTCCCGACATACGAATTCAGAAGCGAGATCTTAAAATTTCTGTTTTAAGGATAAGTGGGTATCAGTGTTATCCAAGGACAAATACATACACTGCAATGCCAAAGGCTCCTGAAACCTTGGGTGACGCGATTTCTCCTGTTTCATTATTCTGTATATAGAGTGAGAAGGGAGCCAGATAGCTGATAGCCCTTCGTCAGTGATTGATACCATATTGGAATATTTTATGGCGAAACGGAGCTTACACGTCAAAAGGATAGTCCTGGAAAGATGATTGGCGTGCAATTTTTTGGACGCTAGTATATTGTTTGAAGGCGAGGAGTTTTGTGACAGTTCTAAACGACGCAAGTGCTTCGTACTCAAGACAGAGCTTGGTACTATTGAGCCGGAAGGTTGGTTGGTCGACGAGTTGGGCAGACCATGATGGACTGCTCATATCCAGGAGGGTACTGCATGTGATAAGTTTGTGTCTGAGCCCGGCTTTGTGAAGCTCACTTCTTCATGTAGACGTCAATAACCCTTGCTTCATTCGAAGGGCAATGTGAGTCCATTAGTTCTGGATACCAGTTCATGACGATGGTCCTCGATATAGGATCGACGGAGATCGCTTCCGCGGTAAGGCTAACCTAGAATTTGTCTGCGTTAGAGCGAGTACAATTAATAAGTAGGGCATAGCAACATTTGGCAAATGAACGTCGTCGACGCTGCTTGTGGGAGCTTGGAACTGCAGAGCTTTGACCGTCATATTTTTTGCCGCAAGCACAAATACAATGAGACAAGAAGCCACCAGGAGTATCCAGTAAAGAGAAAACTTGAGAAAATCACGATGGACGCGTCCCAGCATCATGGGTGGCACTTCGTTGTGCTCTGTGTTGTCGCTGAAGCGTGCTGGTAAAATACTACCAGACACTGGACCATGTTTACTACATTATCGCACGTGTTTCCCTTTAAATAGTTGTCAATTGCTGTGAAACGCGGTGGCTAAGTAATTTCCATTTACTAAGGAGTATTTTTTCCGGATCATAGAGACTCCGTTTAATTACCAGACAGAACCTTAAGCATATAAGTATTGCCAGTGAATTGAATGTATACTAAAATGTGCATATTGGATTCACCAGGACACTTTATCTCCGTTGAAGCCCATCCCACAAGTCTCGCCGTCCTCGTTAACGTTGAATCTCAATAGATTGAAAGAAACACGAGGATGTGGTGCAAACACTATTGCACAGAAAACCCACACACACCAAGTTAAAACCTGTGTATTTCTCCTTGCAGCTTATGCTCCAAATGTCAGCTTGAAGTGCACAGCAATGAAGCAAGACCTACTCTCATTAGTTAGAGGCGACATTCAGTGTGCACATGTTGTCAGCCTAACACGATCTCCTTTTGATTGTGGTCCGACAAGAAGACCTATTAAGCCTTCATGGTTCTCTACATCCAATCATCATGACCAGCTTCTTATTGCTACAGTCGACCTTCTGGATATCGGCGATGTATGCGGCTGCCTTTCCATTTGGCCACGAAATTTTGGCTACATCTGTCAGCATTCATATTATCTGTTTAGAGAGGTATTCGTGGCCGACTCATATGTGTAGAGTAATTGCAGCGCCGATTCGAAACCGTGCGGGCCTGTGCCATCCTGCTGCAAACCTGGGTGAGTCCCTCTAGCATATTATCCGTGCATTTCTAATCTTGACCTTGAAGTTTGATTTGTAACTTTCGTCGAGGGATCCCCATCTGTACGACTGGGACAGACCAAGTTATTTCGGGCTTCGACCACTACCCCTGCGGCGACCCGTATCTATGTGAGCCCTACGTTTGACCTTACTTACAGTCATAAATGTTAAGCGAACGATTGTTCAGTCAGATGCGATGTAATTCTTGGACTCAGCGGTTACTGCTGCCGTAAGTAACAGTCATCTTTTTAATAGGGCATGCTACTAATTTCCACACAATTAGCAATCGGAACCTCTTGCCGAGCACTGCGCAGCGACAATATCATACGCTGCATCGATGCCCTTGGAACAACAACACTCGCACTTCCGTCGGCAACAACTGCTCCTGTTCCCTCAGCGACTCCGGTCACAGATATTCACTACAGCCCTTCAGATGCATGGAGAACCTCCGATACCGATTTGAATTGCACAAGAAGTAAATCCCTTCATATGACAGATATAATCAACGCGACGATATCGGTTAATTTCACGGGTGAGTGGCGGTATTAAATATCACTTGCACAGAAAATTGATAGGTTGTCTTCATTGAATCTGTAAAGGCCCGAGTATCATGGTTCATACTGTAACATCTTCGATGGGTGGAGTGTTCTCAGTGTGGGCAGACGGCGTTGACACTGACACCACAATTGACACCTTCTTTACACAAGGAAACCAAAAGTTTCCCCTGTGCTATCCCCTGCAGTTCCCGCCTTTCATGGTCACTCCACCAGGGTTTGAGATGCATTCAAACCACACGTTAACGCTCATATACACCGGCCCCTCGAAATTTGCGCGTAATGCCACTGTAATTAGCACTGTTCAGTTCGACTCCTTTGCTACTCCTAATCTCCAATCGCGTTTTGCAAGCTCGAGCAGCGATACTCTTATTGGTCTTGCAGATATACAAATTTATGTATTATTCGTCTACATCTATTTAGCCGTATATTTGATCTTATAACGCTCAGAATATGAATTGAATTATGCACGAGTGGTAGCACGCTTCAGAGTAGATGGGTCTTCTCCACGGTAGCTCTGTAGAACGGCCTGATAGACTGAAAATCGAAAGGAAAAAAATGAGGCCGTACTGGGGGAATTTATCCTAGCGATAGTCTGAGATAGGTCCGAACAAAAGCCGATGTGGGTAGGTGAGGAAATAAAATTGGTATTCTTCGTGACTGGTTTCTGGTAATTCGTGAAACTGAGCGTAAATTTTTGCGAGTCACAGTTATTACGCTCCATTGCTCTGAACCCCGATTTACTCATCCCCCGTTGTCAGGCATTTTTCGACGTTTCTCTAATTTCTATATTCTATAGCCTATATAGAACCAAAGGAATTGAGTGTTCCCCGAACTTGAATTTTGGTCCCCCATTTTTGTTTTTGTTCTGAGCATATGCGCGTGCACCGAAGCGCGCTGGTTGTTGTCTTAGACCCGACCTTCGCTTTTGGATCCCCTGACGTCCAGATTTCGCCAGCCTATTCCGTGCCCCCTCCCTGGAGCACATGCCCTCGCGATTCAGAGTAAGTACTTACAGCAATAACAGTCCTTATGCAGGAGTTCGACACCCTTTCCACGAGCATTGATCTACTCTACGAGTTAAGCGTTTACTCTAAACACGATTCTAATTGGATCGGCTGTACCCCTCGTAATTAGGTATTTCTGGACAAAATGGACATCCGTGGTTTTATAAATGTAGTACAGCGTGTTGAATGATACTTCGCCGGCATGGTTTATGAATCGTATATACATCCCCATTAACCTATCAATAAATTCCGAGAAGGTTTTCATGGAGGCGATGCAGCATTCAGCTACCCGGCACGGTAATGGTGATGGCGTTGGTGTTGGCTATCTGAATATCTGGGTGGTGGGCCCACCGGCTCTGTCGTAGGGTCATGGTTGGGGTTTGTGTCAGTCAGCAGTGGTTGTCGATCGAGGCTTTCGGTTACGCGAATCGTTCCGAAATCGTGATTGTTGGACTCGACGCGTACGCTTCGCGGCTGCGGAGCGGAGGGTGGCTGGCTGGGATATGTGGGACGAACATGCGTCTCGATCAGGGGTAAAGGGCGGGACGGTACAAGGCGGAGCTGGGATGACCCATTTGGTGCCGATTGCTCCAACACTGGAGGGGAGGAAACGGGCGCAAGTGGTTTTTCTGAATCGCTTAGTGGCCAACTTGACGATGGTATTAGCGGCCTAGTGGATAAGAAGTCACTTCTGCGCTGGGAGTTTGAGATCATAATTGGACGCTTTGGTCTCCGTTTGAAGAGACAGAAAACGAGAAGAGCTAGTAACACAAGAGCCGCAACTCCTCCGACCACAATACCTGCGAGAGTACGGGTCGAAATGTGCTTCGAGCTATTTGAATTGTCGGGCAAGTTCGTGCGTGTTGGCCCAGTGGATGAATCCGACTTCGGTGATTGTGTTTGATCTAATGTGGTGGATGAGCCCGATGTCGTTGTGGACGAGGTGTGATTCAATGTTGAGGGAGTGTCGAGACAAGATTTATCGCCAGATGACTTGACAACTCGGACGTCCGAAACGCCTCCTTCGCGTCCAAGCGAGTCGTGCATAGCGAAGGACACAGTAGTTCCGGCGGCCAGCGTGTTTCGCCAAACATAGCTGTCTCCAACTGGGGCATTCAAGACGATGGAGTTGCCCGAGGGAATGAAACCCTAGAATTAAAGGGTCATCCAGATGAATCCCGACAATATCGTGAAGACGTCACTTACGACGATCGTAATTGGTAGCACAGCTCCAGTATACTGCGTGAATGGAAAGTCCCTAGGGGGTATATGTTAGATTAAATCTGATATGTATGAAAGTCTCGTTACCTGCACTCTTCCAAATCAGAGTCCAACGAAAAGAAGAAATCGGGTACTGAACGTCCTTTGAGTATGAACTCAAGTCTAGTCCGATGAAAAAAACTCACCAAGTTTTGAGGTGTCGCATTGATTTCCATTCGCTGAAGGGCCAACCGTCAGAAACTCGGTAATCCCTCCAGCAGTTTCTCCAGTAGCATCAGACATGCTAAGCAGGATCCGCTCGTCTTTAGCCGCTGTGAGTTGTGTTGTGAAGGACCCGGCATTGTCTTGAAACGCAGAAGACGGTATCGAGATGTTCCGCAACCTCTGCTGTGGCTGGATGATCGACTGTGAGATATATATAGGATGTGAAAACAGAGGACCCACCGATAAAATCACCAAACGGAACGGTGGCTGGCCTCCTATGAGCAAAGATGAGCCGTTCAGTGCACAGTATTTCGAAAAATTCGCGTACCTGACCAAGATACGGTAAGATCGTCGCATTCCGCTGGCTTGGTGTTCGAAAAGGTGAATGCATGCACAACCATGGAGTGAAAGGCAGCTATTAGTATGATTGCGATGCTGGATGCCAGCCCAGAGTAAGAAAGGGGAACGATCATAGCGTGAACGAAATTGACATCAAGCTGCGGGTGAGCATAGGACGACGGTGAGCGGAAGGTGCAGGTTGTATAGGAGGGAACAGCGTATAAACTCCGGATATCAGTTGAGGCTATGAATTCATGTTGAAGCCGAATTCTGCGTGACAACCAGCATTGAAACAACGAAGCAGTGGAAGCAGGGGAGAGCGGAAAGCGGAAAGTCTTGGCTGGAGCACTGAAGAGTAAGGCTTAAGGGCGTAGCCTTCGTCGACTGAAAGCTGGCCAGCTCTGTGAGTCGAATAGGATACGAGTTTTCCATTGTGAACTAAGAACTTTGCTACGCGACGAGTGCCGATTCTTGACTAGTAACTCTTGATGAGGGGCGCAGACTTGGCCAAGTCGACTTGACCAACAACTATGACTCTTACATTGCTTCCAAGCGGTCAAATTTGACGGTACCTTGCAGAGCGTGAGGCTGATTTGACCCAAACCGGATGCGTCCCAGAACTTTTGCGGAGATTTCGGGCCGCGAACGACCGAAATTTTGCTCCTCCACTGCCACCAGTACTAACCCCTTGTGCTGTCCCGCCCACCAAGCATGTAAAACAGGTCAGTACGACATTCATTACAGTAATTCAGGTATACTAAGGGGATATCTGTTCTTTCTGTTAGTGCTTCACCGCGCTGCCAACTCATTTCGTTGTTCGCGAAAAGATCTTAGTGTAACCTTGGACTTCGATTGCCGACCTCCAGGCTCCAACCTGCCAGCCGTACTTGGACTTCTTCGTAGCCCAAGGTTTGTATACTATAAATTGCAACAACTTCCATCGAACGGGTCTGAAATGCAAAGAAAACTATGAATGCGTCTCTTCGTTGGGGATTGGGATGACCATGGTTTCCCAAAGGCAGCTGGCAGACAAGGTTTCGACCCTCTGCAGTACCAAGCGGTGGATATTTTGGATGACCAAGGTAATGCAAACACATCTCGGTGCATTGGGTGGGCTGATACACGGTGAATGAATCCGACAATGCGAAGACCGCCACAGAATCCAACCGGATGCCGCCCCACATCTGTCGGCGGCACAGTTTCCATCGTGCAACCACCACTCACCTCCATTATTGTGATGACAGCCCCCAAGATCGTGAATGATTCTACATGAAGCCTATCTCGCGACAACCTCAAATACACCAAGCTTGACACAAGTTCTGACCAACGACAATGGTCTGAGGCGAGAAGGGCAAGAGCGGATTGGAGGAATAGTCCTGCGCCTTTCAATAATATCACCGCAGGGGATATAGTACAGGTCTGTTTTGGTACTTTATGTCGCGATTATCCTTAATATTCATTTTCCAGGAACGTCCGTATGCCAGTAGTACCATTCACGCTGCGTGATGACCGTGCCATTGGCCACCCATCTGCAGAATCCATGGGAGGAGAAAGTCATAAGCATTGAAGAATACGTAGGACCTCGAAGTGTATCGGGCGACGAATATACATTGGTTATGAACACCCCGCGAGGTTGCAGCAAATTGCCTGACTATGTTGAACAGCTCAACCAGCCAAGGTGAAGATATTGGCAGAGGTGTCGGTAAATGCGCCAGTCGGAAGAGGTTTGTGATGTAGGCAGCTAACTACGTATGTTGTGGACATAACCTGACCGCCCCGCGGATGGGTGGATTATTAAACGCAAGATTTGGCATGATCAGGTGCGATTCTGTTTGGATTAGCAGTGGACCACCGTTCATCATTCGTCTAACAGCTCTCATCCACAAGACAGTATAGAGGTTTGATCTGTCGCATTGGTTCTCATCGAAAGGCCGGTAGTCCCTCCAACAGTTTCTCCAAATAACGCGCGCCGCTTTTTTTGGCCGTGTCGTGAAGGAACCTGCCTTGTTTTAAAATACAAATCCTCAAGATGGTATCCGGTCTTTGATCACTTCATCTTTTGATTCGACCAGGACTATATCCGTGGTCTTAACCTTGGATTGTGCAATAAATGAGTCCAATCCGACAACAAAGAGAGAAGTACGTTAAATGCTATTTCGATACAAAATTGACTGACACCATCCAGGAATCTCCGAGGTCCATGATCATACTCTACAAATCGTCTCCTATTCTCTCTACCACTTCAATCTCCGAGTCTTGCTCGGAGATTTGGCTGGTCTGGCCGTGGATTGTAGCGCGTTAGCGCTCCTCATCATGGCCTGGGTGATCATGGCGGTCATTGCATGTGCTGCGGCGTTGATGGCAATGCCTTCAGGTCCCTGGGGATTGTAGTTGATGTTGTTATTGCCAGCGTTCGAGATAATCGACGCGTTTCGAAAAACTCCGCCCTCGCCTGTGTGGTCCTCGTCAGGGAGTCTGTATGGCGCCGCGTTGGGATTGTTGTTGTTGTTGAGCGAGTCGCATATGAAACTTGAGTTTATGGACTGAGCCCCTCGAAACGCGTAGTCCTTGCGCGTTGCAGGTGTATGTTGTGGGCTGTGACCCGAAAAACCGGCGTGGCGACTAGGTTTGTCCATATTACTGTTGTGTGATCGAAAGATCATATGGGATCCTTGAAATATGGCACCTCTCATCGTCTGTATGTCCTCCTGGGCATATCGTAGAGGCGGGGCAGCGTTATTCTTGTTATTCGATACGTCTATGCTGAATGTGGAATCATACGCCTGGGCCTTCCGCTGACTATGTGCAGAGACTGAACCAGTGGCGATGGGAGCGGTCGTAGGCATGGATCGTGCTGCCAAAGGAGGTGTGGTTTGAAAGAGCTTCGAGAAGAGTGCAGTAGCTGGAAGTCCGAATTGATGTCTGAATATCGCTATCGCCGCCCTTTTATAGATTGCAAACACGACTTGTCCATGGAAAAACGCATAACGCAATGATCTGACACTTAGTAGTCCTACCAACCCCTTGTGTCAATTGTGGATTCGAGCTGCAAGCTCTACAGAGTTTTACGGCAGGCTGGGTTCGATTCGCTGATGCGGCGATGCACTTGATGTTTTTGGTCACCGTTGTGGGTCCAACGTGGGAGCTTGGTAACTGTGTGTAAACTGTGTGTATTGTCTTTTCAATTGACGGATCTCCCGAGTCCGCCTTATCCTTCCATCTTCTATGCCAGCATCGCCAATGTCGTCGTACCCGTCAACTTACTCATTGTTTTCTCGCATTGAACTTTGTTAAATCCGATACTTTCAGAACAACCCATCCAAATGGGTCATCTCCTGCCATCGTCCACGACGTCCAATCAGCGCTGACATGACTCACACAAGTATACCAAGGCTTGCGCAGGGACGGCAGTTTCAATGCGACCAAAAGAAAAGAAAAAGAATCGACCAAGCCCAGACACCCATGTACACCTTTTGATAACATAGATGTCAGACTTCAGTAAGCTAAAGAAGCACGCAACTCGATTCTTTTTCTGGGATGCCTGGATTTGAACAGTTTATAGCGCAATGCATGCTAGGGCACCCTGATATATCACCCCATAATCCGCACTCATTTACACCTAGCTAGAATCAATTCTTTGGTTATGATTAAAAGCGTGATTGGCCATAATTGATATATCGATGGTCCCTGCTCTAAATGCCTGGCCTGCCAGCCCTTCACATAATTTTGCAGAATCTCGGACAACTTTCTACTAGTACTACCATTGTCGGAAAAACCAGAAAAAGCATATATAATCTAATATGGGCTCATATGTGTGTATCATGACCTACACATTTTCGGTCCTATATTGGTGTCGAAAGTGCCCCATCCATCATTTTGGATGTATCAGTGGCAGAACTCTTATCAGACATTTGAGAGGGAATTCATCATATCAGCGACCTCAGCTCGGATCAGTTGTATACATTGAACAAGTACTGAAGCCACTTAAGGTGTCGTATCAGATATATATTTCAGCAGCATATTCCAGGCTTTACTAATCATTCTTCTGTCCAGTCATTGCGAATGCATTGCAAAGGATACATGTAATTGTGGCAATCCACCAGAGGCTACGTATGTCCAACTGGCTACTACGTTCGTACCATCATTGTCGTATTCTGAATCATTGTCCAGCTGATCTATCGGGAGCTTAAAACGACCCGTTGTTCCGCAGATGCTCCCGCAATGCTCGAGGTCGTATTCGGGATGATGGCATTATCCCATCCTTGAGGATAGATCTTTTTTGCGGCGTGAGTCAGTGTCGAGAATTTTGAGGTATTCTTCAGTCTTCAAGATAACATATCCCAGTGGTAGATCCTATTTGTTGAAGGGCGTCGTTGGCAGATGTGCCTGGAATTAAGTTAGTAGAATAAACAAAAACAACACTAGTAAAAACATACCAGTATACTCGCCGTTGGGATACCTCCTAATGTGATGTTGCGAATCCCGTGAATATGTACCATTTTTGACGTCTGCGGGTAGTAAATTGAACCGTCCATGGATGCTAGTTGTCGTCTAGTTGATGGCGCAGAATTTGGCTTCAGTCTCTGTAGAGTTCTTTGCAGCCTCAGAGCGGCGTGCAACCTACGTGGTCACGTCATGAAAGATCAAGCGCGCTCCAATCGTGTTC
>Ga0247735_1000169_pt1 | contig 29484 bp, 23 predicted proteins | sample UWRJL178409R2_FD_180934 | JGI IMG/M metagenome (GOLD analysis project Ga0247735, IMG submission 180934) | Plant litter microbial communities from Arlington Agricultural Research Station in Wisconsin, United States - UWRJ-L178-409R-2 | ecosystem: Environmental > Terrestrial > Plant litter >... | reverse complement strand
ATTACGCGGTGGATGGCGTCGGCGAGGAACAGCAGCAGGCCAATGACAAAAAACAAGCCGGCAAAAACCAGATAGCGAAGGTGGCCAATAGAGCCGCTCAGGGCAAAGGGTGCAATCAGCAGGACGAGGATGACCAGACCGGCGACGTTGCCGACACGGTGCCATCGCTTCCACCCGGCGATGGTCGCCACCGCCGTAGCCGCGATCAGGCCGGCGACAAGCATGATGGCGATGCCTGGGTCGAGCAGGTGCCACACCCCGGTACCACTAAGCAAAACCGGCACAAGGAAGCCGACAAGGATTATTAGGCCAAACTTTCGCCATTTGGGCACCCCCATCAACGTATTGAATGGCGCCGATAACGGTGTGAGGAGAGCGTGGTGCACCTTCTGCCGGTTCGAAGGGAGCATTTCCGGCTCTTCATGGCCGGAAGCGCCGTCGCCGGGTACAGCTATCGCATGGCCGCTCGTCGTTCGTGGAAGATCAGGCGGTCGATGTTGTAGGCGAGGTTGGCGAGACCTACCTTCGTCTCGGCACGCGCGATACCGATGGTGCGGATGAACAGCCCCATCTGATCCTTCTGCCGGGCAAACACATGCTCGATGCGAGCGCGGACGGCGGACTTGGCAGCATTGGCGCGCGCGGTCCGCGCCGGCATCGGCTTGCCCTTGGGTTTCTTGCGGTGAACGCGGCTGTCCCGAGCGATCGATTTGAGCCAGGCCTCGTTGGATCGGCTTCGGCAGGCGATGTCGCCCTCCGCCGCTTTCCAACGACGCTTCGCGCCGCTGGAGCCTTGCGCGGCTCCGCCCAGACGTCGGAGGCGGTGTTATCGCTGGTCACCACGTCGCGGAGCATGCGTCCGTCAAAGCGGGCGCCGTCGGTGACCTTGCCCTTGCGAATGAAGCCGTAGCGCCGGCAGATCGCGATGCTGCTCTTATACCCGAAGCTCGGGATGGCGATGTCGATCCCCGGCCTGCCGTCCGGCAAGGCTCGCGCTTTGGCGAATTTTAGCGTCCAGCGTGCGTCGGTATCCTTCTGCGCGGCCTTCGCTGGCTGGTCCGGCCAGATCTCGGCGGCGCTCTTGCCCGCCTTGATCGCGTCCTTCTCGGCCGCAGTGTTGCGCTCACATGGGATGACACCTGTCAAGACATCACCGTCGCTGCGGCATAGGCGTAACTGCTCACCTGGTTGGTGAGTGTTGTGGTGCTCAGGCGACGGCGAAGGTGCCGTCGACGAGGTCGCGGATGGCGCCGAGAGCAGATTGTCCTGTGAGCCGCGCAGTTCCGGTGACGGAGCGATATCCGGCGTGGATCTGGGCACCCCAGTCGGACCGGAAGCCGTTGGTGACCTTTCGGAACACGACTGAGGGGCGGATTTCACGCTCGGAGATGTTGTTGGTGGCGGGGACCTCGCGGTTGGTGAGGAACACGAAGAACTTCGTCCTCCAGGCCTTGATCTGCCTGAGCAGGATTTTGCCGGCGGGATGCGCGACCGGCGCGCGCATCAACTGGGAGAGTTTGGTGTCAGCCTTGGCGGCATAGCTTGCCAGGGTGGAGGACTTGAGTTCGTGTCGTCGCTTGCCGACCCTGATCGCCCATCGCAGGTGATCGCGGATTTTCGGGGCGAAGATCGTATCTCCGCAGTCGATGGCATATTGGACATCGCGCAGCACGTGAGCGAGGCAGACCTGATGCGCCTTGCCCAGTTCCTGCTGCCCGGCATAGCGATCCGAGATCCAGACGTCGGGCTGGTGATCGCCGAGCACCTCCTCGGCAACGCTGCGGGCCCGGCGTGGGGCGATCTTGTGCAGGACCGCCTTGTCCGAGATGAACACCCATTGCCACTGGGTGATGCCATTGGTCCGGGTCGTTGTCTCATCCGAAGCGATGATCCGGGCTGAGAGCAGCTTGTCGACGATCGCCTTGGTGGCGGCGGTCATGTCCTGGCCCATGCGTCGGAAGATATTGGCAATGGCGCCCTCGGAAATGACAAGCCCGAACAGTTCGGCGGCGATCCGCGACAGCCGCTCGAAGCTGACATGATGGCTATGGTGCAGATAGGTCAGCAGCAACCGGATCCCCGGGCCAAATGGCGTGCCAGGCGCCATGCCTGCCGGCGCTTCGGCGCGGTAGCGTCGGCCGCAGCCCCGGCAGCGACCACCGAAAAGCTCCACCCGGGTCACGATCGGCGCGATCGGCGGCAGATCGATATGGTCGTAGCGATGCCGGCAACGCTGGGCCCCGTCCGACACATCGGTCCCGCAATGACCACAGGCATCGGCCATGACGCGCTCGGTTTTGTCCGGCGTATCCGCCAAAGGCCGCGACTTCCCCTCGCGTGGCGGGCGCTTGCCTGACGACGCCTTGCGCCGCCCCTTGCCACGGCCAAACCCATCCTTCGACGGCGGAATATGCGAATTGCTCGACGTCTTGCGCGGCCTGCCCACCAGCGCCTCAAGCTCGGAAATCCGCGCCGCCATCCGCTCGATCATCTCGTGCTGCGCAAGCAGCAGTTCGTTCTTCTCGCCTTCGGTCAGAACATGAAGCGGGGGCGGCGCCATCCGAAGCTTGAATCACCCACCGCCGCTCCGCGCAAGCCCCTTTGGCCAACCACCTGAGCAGTTACACGCGCTGTCCGGCGTCGCCGGAGTATCGCGCAACAATACTTATGGTTTCTTCGACGGCTTCAACATCCGCGGCTTCAATGCCTCTTCGGGTGCAACCTATCTGGACGGGCTGCTCGACGATACCGGCTATGGTACCTCTGAAATGACCGGTCTCGAACGCGTCGAGGTGGTCAAGGGGCCAGCGTCCGGCCTGTTCGGGCAAGGGCCGCTGTCGGGCATCGTCAACATGGTCAGCAAGCGGCCGCGCGAAGAGGCTTTCCTCGATGTCGAGGTCAGCGCGGGATCCTATGACCTCGCCGAACTGCGTGCCGATGCGAACGGCCCGCTAACGCGCGATGGTGCCGTCGCGGCCCGCCTGACTGGCGTGTACCGCGATCAGGATTTCTTTGTCCAAGCCTCGGGCCAGAAGCGGATCTTCTTCGCGCCTTCACTGACATGGAAGGTTACGCCTCACACGACACTGACCCTCCTCGGTCGCTATCAGAAGGATGATATCCGGCCATGGTCGCCGACCACAGCCTATGGCACCGCGCTAGCCAATCCGAACGGGACGTTCCCGATCGACCTGTCGATCAACGACGTGGTGTTTCCTGCCGTACAGAAGAATGATTACTGGAACCTGGGCTATGTCTTCGATCACAAGATCGGCGAGGCCGTCGCGATCCACCAGTCGTTGCGCTATCAGGACTTCCACAACAGCTGGGACAACTGGCTGTTCGTCACCGGGATCAACGAGCATGCCATTCCAGCGACCGCCACGACGCCGGTCATCCCCGCCTATAGCCGGGTCAGCCGCGCCTTTTATGGACCTTTTGACGAGAACGGCACTTACTTCCGCGTCGATACCAACGCCAACGCGCGTTTCGACACCGGGCCATTGAACCATTATGTTCTGGCGGGCGTCGATTACGGCCAACGCAGGGCGGACAACGTCAATCTCTACGACACCAGCAAGCCTTATTATCTGGACCTCTACGCGCCGGTCTATGGAACGGTCAGCACCCACAACCCCGCCGTTCCCTTTTCCAGCGCGGGCAGCCGGACGAAGCAACTGGGCTTCTATGTCCAGGACCATATCAAGTTTGGCGAAGCGTTGGCGGTGACGATCGGCGGTCGTTGGGATGACGCGTCGGCGATCAACCTGAACGGCGGGGTGCGCAGCCCGAAGACCAAAGCGACGGCGTTCAGTCCGCGCGCCGGCGCGACGCTGGCGCTGAACGGCTGGTCATCGCTATACGTGAACTATTCCAAATCATTCACGCCGCAGTTCAGTTACCGGGATGTGGAGCAGCGGGTTCTGCCGCCCGAACGCGGCGTCAACTATGAGGGTGGCGTGAAGATCGCGCGCGGCGATGGCCGGCTAACCGGGATGCTCACCGTCTTCTCACTCACCCGCGCCAATGTCGCCACCGCGGATGCGGTGCTGCCCAACGTATACGTGCTGACGGGGGAGCAGCGGACGCGCGGGATTGAGGTGGAGGGCGCGTGGAGGCCGGTACGCGCGATCGAATTGACCGCAGCCTACACCTATCTTGACGCGAAGGTGACCGCGGACAACCGTTTGCGCGTCGGATCGCGGCTTGGCAGCGTGCCCCGTCATATCGTCGATCTGTGGGTGCGCTACACGATTCAGGACGGGCCACTCGCCAATCTCGGCGCGGGCGCCGGGCTGCATCATGAAAGCGATCGCGCTGCGAGCACAGCATCGGTGGTTGTCGGCGCGACGCAGCCCTTCCTCCTCGACGGCTATGTGCTCGCCGATGGTGCCGTTTTCTACAGGGTCAAGGACTGGTCGGTGCAGGCCAACGTCCGCAACATTTTCAACGAGCGGTATTTCCCGACCGCTTCGCTGACCCGTACGACACCGGGCGAACCGCGGACCTTCATGATTTCGCTTCAGCGGCAGCTCTGAGACGGTATATCCAGCACCTTTCCATATCCACAGGGCCTGCAGACCCTGCTGGATGCCAGGTAGGCGAACCGCGTAATTGCAGGGCATTATCCATGCCGATCGGTGAGAATGGTTCCGCCCCCTGGGTCCCCCTCCGCAGCAAGCGGGATGTTGGTTCAGTCGCTATATGCACTGACCGAATATAAGTTGGAGCGGGCGCGGACACCGCGTCTGATCATGCACCAGGACCCAAACCAGGCTATCCAGACAGTCCTAACGGAGACCAGATTATGTCGCCCTGAACCTCTTGACACAACCACCCCTCATATAAGCAGTTACGGCGATGCCGTCCCTGCGTTCCTGAAAACCATGCACGCCGAACTCGTCGGGCTGGAATCGACTGGCGCGGATGGTCGCGGCACGGTTCCGGCCGCGCCCGAATTTGCGCCCGCGACCACGGCCCGAAAGTCGTTGTCGTCTCCCGACCACATCATCTCGATGATCGATGGCAAGCCCTACCGGAGTCTCGGCAGGCACATCGCGGCGCACGGGCTGACCCCAGACTCGTATCGCGCTCGCTACAATCTCAAATCCGACTATCCGATGGTCGCACCCGGATCCACACCCCAAATCACCACTTATGCATCGGGCTGTTAAGCGCCGAGCTAGAGGTCTTTCCATCCCGTTAGGCCGGATGGCGTCCGATTAGCGCCAACTCCTTTGACCACGCGCGTCTCAGGGTTGGTACGGCGCGGGTGAAGCACGCTGATAAAATTCGCGGTCGCTCGGGTACGGGTAATAGTCACCGATATAAAGCCAGTGGCCAAGTGATCGCACCATTGCACATCGGCATTTTCGCGCGCAAAAGTTTCGCCGACCGGGGCCTCCTGCAATTGTAGGAGGTCACCAATCGAAGGACCACTGAGTGTCGTGGCCGAAACCTCTAGCGCGACCCGTTTGCCATGGTGATGAAGGTCGTTGATCCAGGCCATATGGCTGTCGCCGGAAAGGACCAGAACATCCGCTTTGCTTTCCGCGAAAATGTCGAAGACGCGGTCACGCTCTGCGGGATAGCCATCCCAGGAATCGAGGTTGAACAGCGGCAGATCCAGACCGGTCATCCGATAAAGAGCGGAGCCGCCCGGTTGTAGCGCCTCGAAGCGGGCCTTGGCGGTCGAGGGCACCAGCGCATTAAGATCCGGCCAGACATAATGCGCCATGATCGTCGGACTGCCGAACAGCAGCCATGGCTTTTTGGCTTCGACCGATGCTTTGGTTTCCTGCTCTATCCACGCAAGCTGCGCGGCACCTATCATATGGCGTTCGGGGTCCGCGAGCTTAGCGCGAAACCCTGCAATATCAGGTTCGAGGCGGTAGCGGGCGGGCAACGCCCTGCGGTCGAGGCCGGCAAGCAGGGCAGCGTCCGACACGATACGAGGATGTGCAGGGTCGGCATGATCGACAACGTGCATGTCGAGATCGTGCGGGATCGTGAGTTGTTGGCTTCGAGCCTCCAGGCGGGTTTCCGGCAAAACCAAAGTGGCCAAATCACCGAATGCAAAACTGCGCTGCACGGCGTACGGGTCGCCCACTTCCGGATCGCGGATTGGCATCCATTCCTTGTAGGCCTGGACTGCGACGGCCTTGCGTGCCTCCCAAGTACCTTGAGTCTTGGGATCGTGATGCTGGGCACCGCCCATCCAATCGTCATTGGCGATCTCGTGATCGTCCCACATGCAAATCCAGGGCGCACGTGCGTGTGCCGCCTGCAGCGCAGGATCGGTGCGCCAAAAGGCATAGCGAGTGCGATAATCGGCGAGCGTGACGGTACCATGCGTTGGCTGCGGGACGCGGATGTCGGGCGACGTCGGGAAGCTATTCGCACCATATTCGTAGATATAGTCGCCGATGAACAGGACGAGATCGAGCGAAATTCTTTCAGCGATCGCCTGGTAAGCGTGAAACTCGCCGAGCATGTACATCGCGCAACAAGCCAGCGCGATGTCGAGTTTTTCCAGAGAGCCGGTCGCGAGTGTCTTCGTGCGGCCAACGGGAGAGGTCGAGCCCAGTGAATTGAACCGATACCAGTAGTCGGTGCCCGCATGCAGCCCCGTGGCAATGACCTTTACAATATGATCTCGCTCAGCGGTGGTCCTGAATTTTCCTTCGGATTTGATGTGACGGAAGTCCTTATCGGTCGCCACCTGCCAAGTGCCGCTGACAGGACCGGCATCGGTAGATAGCGCCCGTGTCCACAATAGGACGCTGTCTGCCCGCGGATCGCCACTGGCTACGCCATGGCTGAACTGGAACGCCGGAGTGGCTTGCGCAAGACCGCCGGCGAGCAGCAAGCTGCCCGCCGAACCACCCGCTAGAACCGCACGACGGCTGACCGGTGTCATCAGAACTGTGCCCCAACTGAGACACCGTAAGTACGCGGAGCGCCGCGAAACACGTTGTAAACTGTCGTCGATGCGCCGCCCAGACCGGTCGAATAGCGTGTGTTGGTAAAGTTACGGACAAACCCGGCAATCGAATAACGGCCATCAATGGTGGCCTCCAGGCGTCCGTCACCGAGGAAATAACCACCGATCGAGCGGTAATTATCGAGTTCGGTGAAATAGTTGTCGATGAAACGTCCCGTAACGAGAGGCACGAGCGTCACGTGTTCGTTGAGCGGTATTTCGTAGCGAACCGACGCATTGATCGTCATCGGCGGTGCGTTGGGAAGTTCATTGCCGAGACGACGCGCAGCCTCAGCTGCGCTTGCCGAAACGATCTCGACGATTTCGGAGTGCAAGAGAGATACCCCAAGGCGTACGTCCATGCGCTCCACAGGGTGGGCAACGATGGAACCCTCGCCACCGTAGATACGGGCTTTGCCGACATTGGTCCGGATGTTGGTGAATACGCCTGGGCTAGGCTGTAGCGTCGTGTTCGCCTGCAGGTTCGAGAAATCGTAGTAGAAGCCCGACACTTCAATCTGCACCGGCCCGCCGCGAGGCAGGAATTTTACGCCACCTTCATACGCCCAAACGTTCTCGGACTTGAAAGGCAGTGCTTCGGGATTGGAGAAAATCGTCGAACCGTCGAAGCCGCCGGCCTTGAAGCCGCGGCCGACTGAAACATAAGCCTGTGCCGCTGGGCTGATCTGGTAAGAAACCGAAGCCTTGCCTGAAAGGCGCCCGTCGCTGAAGCGATTGTCGAAAATTGCGGGTACTCCGGGAAGCGCGATCGGTGCCAGCGATAGGCCATAGGGGTTGAGATCGATCGTCGAGCCGGCAAAGCTGCTTGTTTCGCGCGTATAACGCAGACCCGCATTAAGCTTCCAGCGATCAGCCAGTGTGATCGTACCGTCAGCAAATGCCGCCCAGCTCTGACGCTTCTGAAGGTAATTGGCCGCAAACACCGTTCGAAAGGCATCCGACCCATCGAGGGTGCTGCTGAGCCGCGTCTGATCCTTGAAATAGGCACCGCCGACAACCCAGTCGAAATTCGAACTACCCTTATTCTGCAGGCGCGCCTCGATCGAACCCGCCTTCAGCGTGTCATGGTAGGCAATGTCGAACGTGCGAGTAGGCGCGCCATCGTTCCAGTCGAAATGCTGGTCGAGATGCTCGTAAGCACCGATCACGGTCAGCATCGTGCCCGACGTGATGTCTTGGGTCAGCGTGCCCGCACCACCGTAATTTTTCTTCTTGAGACGCGGCACGATGTTGGAATCGAAGGTATAAGGGGCATTGGGCGCGAGCGTGGCGGTCGCGAGCGTGCGTTCGGCCTGGGCCTGACCGCCTTTCTCCTCAAAGCCGTGGACATTGAACAGCAGATTGGTGCTCTCGCCAAGATCAACCGAAAGCAGCGCGCGACCTGCGTAGAAGGTTGTCCCGGCTGCCTTACCATCGACAGCGGGGCTGCCGTTCAGCGGGATCTTCGGGCTCGAACTGGTGCCGCCATAGATGCCCGATCCGACATTGGTCTGGAAGCCGTCGGTCTTATCGTATACGCCTGAGACACGCAGCGACAATTTTGGGGCAAGTGGCAGGGTGAGCGCCGCTTCACCGCGAATGCTGTTGTAGCTGCCGTATTCAGCGTTGGCAAATCCTTCAATGGTCTGGCCGGGCTTATTCGAGATAACATTGACTGCGCCCGCCGTCGTGTTGCGCCCATAAAGGGTGCCCTGAGGTCCTTTAAGGATCTCTACGCGCTGCACGTCGAACATCTGGCCACCGATAAGAGCAGCCGACCCTTCATAGACGCCATCGAAATGTACCGCAGCCGAAGGGCTGCCGTTCGGGCGAAAGTCATCGTAGCCGATACCGCGAATCGTGAAGGTCTGGATCGTTCGGCCGCCTGCAAGCTGGTTCGACACGATCACTCCGGGGGTCTGCTGTGAAAGTTGAATGAAATCACGTACGCCAAGTTCGCGCAGGCGATCCCCGGATACAGCGAGCACCGAAGCAGGAACCTGAAGCAGTGTCTGCTCGCGCTTTTGCGCGGTAACAACGATCTCGTCGCCGAGCGGCGCGTCGACCGATGGTGCGGTGTCCGAGGCTGCAACCTGCGCCATGGCAGGCAGTGCTACACCCGAACAAAGCAAGGCGATCGAAAGCAAGCGGGGTCGGAAGAAAAATATGCTCATTTGAAAGGTCCCTGTTGAGCGCGCACGACGCCGTTCCGAACGGCGCACCAAGATGTGGCTGTTCAGTTTGAACACGTCATAAAACGCATGTTTTGTCTTGAGCTCACCTGTAGGGCGCGATTACTCAAGATTTATGACGAGAACGATCTTTTTTTGATGCTCCCTACAGTGCCATGCGAATAAGCGCGTAACGCTTGTTTAGCTGTTCGGTCGAGCAACCAGCGCGCTGATGGCGTCTATCAATATCCGTGGGTCAACCTTGTCACGCGCCAGCCCGCCATTGAGAATGGCAAAACCCTTGATCCAGATTGCAAACCCTGCCGCATTGGCGCGGCTCATCTCGAGCATCGTCGGCCAACTGAACTTGCTGGCCCGATAAACACCGGAGCCTTCGATGGAGCGGAGATGTCGAACGAGAGGTACCAGCGACTCGTTTCGCCTCGCAAGCAGGCAAACCTGCCCAACGATCCTGGCATAGGCGATGTAAAATCCCGCCGAGGGGCCTGACGCCCCATGAGATACCGTTTCGCCGAGGGTGGTTGCCCATGCGGCCATCGTCCCGCGTGACGATGTTTCCGGGATTTCATCGTCGAGAAAGGCCGGAAGTCCCTGCATCAATGCCCGCCATATTGCGGCATTCGCCAACGTCACCATGTCACCAAAATGGTAGACGATCATCGCTGGGGACACCCCCGCCAAGGCCGTCAGGCGACGATGGTTGAGCGTCATCACCCCGTGCTGGAAGATTTCTCTCGCGGCGACGTCGATCAATCGCTCAGCTAGCGCACCGTCACCCTTGCGCTCCGGGGCGGGCGGCGCGGGAACACGCTTCTCCTGCCAAATTGCCACTTCACTTGATATGGAAGCGGGGCGATCGAATGCCGCATCGAGAAGCCGTTCGATGGTTTCACGCAGCGCCAGGCGATAGCCGAGGTCGGCATGGAGGACAGACGCATAAACCTCCTCCATCGCTGTATAAGCGACGAGCAAGGGTGGAAGATGGTCGCGACCGGGAGTGACGCGACACACGTTCCGCCAATGATCCTCACGCATCGCGTACCAGCGATCAAGCAGTCCTGCAGCGTCTTCAAGCTGTGCGGCCTTAAACAGGATTTCGCGCCAGATGGGTGCCCTGGCGGCGGTTGCGAGATTTTCAATATACAGGGCGATCACGGTGACCAGAGCATTATGATCGGGAACCAGCCCCTCAATTTCATCCAACATCGCTTTATGAAAAGCACGATCACATTCAAACGCATGATCGAGGCTGGCGCGTAACAGGCCGCTCTTTCCGCCGAAATGCTGGAATATGGCAGTCGTGCTTCGTCCCACGGCGGCGGATATGCGTCGGAGCGACACCGCCTCCAGACCATGATTGGCAATGTCGTCAATGGTGGCGTCGATCAGCGCGGCCCGTAGCGGGACTTCGTTTCTGGTCACTAGGGTTTCGCCCGCTATCGTGTAAGGTCCAGTCTTCTTGTTCCTGTGCACGATCCTAGTCTACCGAGCAAAATGAACTTCAAAGTTTGTGGCGCCGCGCGCAGGCCTTCCTCAATCAGGTGCTCCTAGAGCAACCGCACGATGGTCAGCCGATGTCTCAATGTGGCATTGGATGGATGAGCTTGTTTCACCAGAACGTTTGGTGAGCTGCGCGACCGCCGCCCGGGAGGGGCGCGCAGCTCACCAAGATAGGCAGCGATAACCACCCGGCTCATGATTGACCATGACCTGCCCTACGCACGTGTATTTCGCTGCGGACGCGCTCGCTTTTCAAGCCGACATTCCGCCAAGATTCAGCAAGCGAGACGGTGCCAAGCCCTACGCGCATTGAAAAAGAAGCTGCAGCGCGAAGGTGTCTACCGCGAGATGAAGCTGCGCCGGCACTATGAAAAACCCTCCGAGCGGCGCGCCCGTGAGCGCGCGGCTGCGATCAGCCGTGCGCGCAAAGCCGACCGCAAGCGTGCCGAACGCGATCGCTGACCGCCGAGGCTGCAGCGGCCGCTCGAGGTTCTTCGGGCGCCGCAATCATCCGAGCTTGGCCATGAGCCGCCCGGCCGCCCCCTGCTCCGCGGCCAGATTGCGATTATAGGCAAGCGGCATGCGTGGGCTTTTCCAGCGTAGCGCGTCCATGATGCCGGCGAGATCCTCCCCGCTGGTGAACAGGTCCTGGTTCAACCCCACGCGGGTCGAGTGCGCGCTGATGCCCTTGAGCACGCGGTCGAGATCGTCGCTGGTCAGATCCGGCAGCGCGCCCCGGTCGAACGCGCGCTGGATCATCGCCCGGTAGATCGGACCGACCGAGCCGGGGTGCAGCGCCCCTGCCCCGACGTCGTATGCAACGCGCGCCGGCACCGCCGGCTTGGACAAGGTCTTGCGCAGATCCCAGGTCTCGCGGGCGGAGATGCTGTCGATGTGACGCCCGCGCACTGCGGCGCGCGCCTTGTAGCGCCGCACGTTGACGCGGCGGAACACCGGCCCGGTTTCGATGCCGGCCGCCGCCAGCCACGCCGCGAGCGCGCGCACGGTGCGTGGGCTGAGGTAGGCGGTCGCCCCCTTCCCCTCCTGGTCGCCCTTGCTGCGTGGGATGCTGAGCAGCCGTGCTTCGGGATCGATCGCCTCGAGGATGTGCTCGACCTCAATCGCGACCAGTTCCGAGGCGCGAAGCCCGGTGTCGTAACCGGCCGAGAGCAAGGCGCGGTCGCGCAAGCCCGGCAGATCCTCCGCGCAGCTTTCGAGCAGCGCGCGCACGTTGAGACCGCGCGGGGCATCGCGCTCGACGTTGCGTACCGGCCCCTTGAACCGCAGCGGCCGCGCCTGGCGTTGCGCGGTGCCGAGCCGGCGCCGGATCGCCTGCAGCCGCAGCTTCACCAGCGCGGCTGGGGTTGGATCCTTGAGATCGAGCAACTGATGGATCTTGGCGATCGACGCCTTGTAGCGGCCGAGCGAGGCCGGCTTGCTCCCCTGCTCGGCGCGCGCGTCGAGATAGTCGGCGACGGTCTCCGGAGCGGCGGGTAGCGCGATACGGTCGTGGCGTCGGCACCACAGGTCGAACGCCTCGAGATCGGATTTGAGCGCGCGGATGCTGTGCGGTGAGGAGGCGGCCTGATACGCGGCGATCAGCGGCGCGTTGACCACGATCGCCGCGCCGGCGCGCATCTTCACGACCGCCCAGGATAGATCGTCGGCAGCGACGGTCGGCGCCAGCGCCGCGGTTCTCCCCTCTGCACGGGCGGTTTCTGCGGTCGGTGTGGCGGCATCCATCACCGCTGGCTGTAGCGCAGCTTATAGAAAGGCGTCAATTCCGCTTATGTGATAAGTGCAATTATCGCATGTTAACATTCCGTGGGTGCACGAATGCGAAACCAACGGGTGACTTTGGTTTCTCGTCGTGGCAGAATGAGGCCGTGGCGCGCACCGAAAACCTGAAAGCTGACGACCCGCTTCTGCTTCTCGGCCGCCTTGACGGGCGGATCCTTGGTAGTCCGTGCGCCGACATCTTTTTGGCGCGTTCTCGTCTCGCGGGTGCTGCCGCTCTTGCCGGCCTCGCCGGCGTTCCGATCGGGGTAAGCGACCTCCAAAGCTGGATTGCAGGGCACAGCTCCCCTCCCCGTGCTTCCGAAGGTCTCAATGATCCTATTTCCGTGGCCGCAATCTTCCACCTCGCGCTATCGCGGGACGAAGAGGTTCGGGATCCTGTGAATCAGGCCACGTTGCAGATCCTGCGATCGGTGCTCGACGATCGCGCCGAGGCTGCAACCTATGCCAGCGATGACCTTGCGCATTTCGGCCCAATGTGGCGCCAGATCAGAGCTGAAGCTGATGCGCCCTTCGCGACCGCCGACCTGATTTCTATCGCGCATCGCATTTTCGCGCTTGCCGCTCTTACCGAGCCGGCGTCCCAATCGTCGGTCGACGTCGTCAGCTTCGACGGGCGGTCGCTCGACCTCCCGCCCAGACAACGCGATCGCCTGTGGTTGATCGCCGTCGCCGTGCCGCGGATGCTCCATCGCGCGGGCTTCACATCCCGGTTCCTCCCGTCACTGATCCTGCTGCCGAAGTTCCTGCCCCCCTCCCCTGCTGCCTTGGCCGAATATATGGCAGATGCTATTGGGAGAGCGGCTCGCGCGGGCCTCAAGGAACTTGATGCAATCGAACGCGCTGCCGACAAAGCGCTTGTTGATCGCGGCGTCACCCGGCGGAGCAAAGCTCCCCTGCTCGCGCGGCTCCTGTTGTCCTATCCAGGTCTTCAACCTCAAGCGGTGGCGAAGCTCCTCAACATCACCCCACAAGGTGCTAGGAAGCTTCTCAAAGCCTCAGCGTGACAGTCAGGCCCAGTGTTGGTCTAGCACCTTGCGAATGGCCTCGTCGGCCTCTTCGCGCGTCGCTCCGCCCTTGCTCAGCAATGTGAGGCGAACGCCCTTCCGATCGGCACCCTCGATCCGCAAGATCGGCTTCCCTCCGGCGCCTGTCACCGTTTCCGGCTTTCCTGACTTCTTGGGGGATCCTGACCTCTTGGGGGGGTCTACGGCGAGGGTGAGGGCTTTGATGACCTCGAGTACGGGCATCGCTCGGCCGGTGTCTGTCTGAACCTTCGCTAGACGCCCCGCCTCTTGGAACGCACGCTCCCTACGATCCTCCGGTTTCATCAGCGCTTTGAGCGCGATCGCATTACGGACTCCCAGTTCCTGGGGTTCCGTGAACGCTCTCGTCAGCTCGCTCGGCAGCCGGGCGAGATCGAGGTACCGCGTCAGCCAGCTCTCAGAGACTTTGAGGCGTTCGGCCATCGTCTTCTGACGCCCCTCGTAATAGGCGTCGAGCGCTCGCAGATAGTCGCGAGCGCGCTCCAGATCGGTCAGGTCGTCGCGGGCACGGTTCTCGATATCCGCAAGGCGAAACGCTTCTTCGTCGCCGATCTCGCGGACGTCGACTAGGAATTTGAATTCCGGATAGTTGTGCGACCGCAGCCAGTTGATGGTCCAGTGCCGGCGTGCGCCACAGATCACTTCGAAGTCGTAGTCCGGATCGCCCACGACCCGACGAACGATCGCCGGTATCTCCTGCCGACCCTGCGCCTTAATGCTTTCGATCAGGTCCTCGCAGCGCTGCTCGTTGAGAAGGGCATATTCACGGTTGTGCCCTGCCCACATGCGGCATCGGGCCGGATCGACCAGTTCATGGGTGCGCGTCACCACTGCACCTGACGCCAGGTCGGCGAGTCGGTTGGCTCTGCCCGTCAAGACGTTCGTTGCAATGCCGGATCGTCGCGCCGGTGCGGCCTCATTCGAGAGATCGATTCCGGCCGCGAGATCAGCGGCAAAGCCGCTGTTTTTCCTGCTCATGTGAGCCTCCCTTCGCTCGGAATTGCACGCGTGCAATTCATGATTCTATCGAAAATTGCACGCGTGCAATTTCCTTTGCTCACGCCAGCGCCGCTTCGCGCAAGCGCTTCTGATGGCTCGGCCACATCGACCGGATGTCGACCTCGATTTCGCCATTCACGCCGTCCAGATAGGCAAGACAACGGTTACGAACTGCAGAGCTGGTCGCCGGGCCATCGAGTTCATAAACCGTCATCAGACGAGCGGTCGCGTTATCGATCTCCGCCGAGTCCTTCAGCGGCGTGCGCACCATCGCATGACCGAACAGGGTCCGCATCAGGTTCAACAGCTCCTTCTGCATCGACTTGTTCTCGTCGACCTTCGACGCGACAAACCGGAGGAACCGCAACTCAGGCGCCAGACCGCGCTCGGAAAGCTGTTCGATCGTCTCGTCCAGCATTGAGAGAAAGGCAGCTGTCGAGGAGAAATCCATGACCGTCGGCGGTACTGGCACTACCAATGAATTTGCCGCGCGCAGCACTGACAGCGAAATCGCGCCCAAGGCGGGCGGCGGATCCATCACGATCACATCGAAGCGGTCCGAGATGCTCTCGATCCCTTCTCTTAACCGATCCAGCAACCCGCCGCTCCCGCGGGCCATGCGTGCCGCCAATTCATATTCGGACTGAAACAACCTCAGGTTCGCCGGAATAAGCTCGAGGCCGTCGAAATGCGTCTTGCGGAGCGCGTAATCGAGCGACGTTCTCTCCCCCTCGCGAAGGAAGGGGTAGAGCGTATCGTCTTCGTCAAGATCGAGGTCGGGCACATAACCGAACAACGTGGTCGCCGACGCCTGACTGTCGCAGTCGATGAGCGCCACGCGGTAGCCGCGGATTGCGAGATATTGCGCCAGATGCACCGCGAGCGTGGACTTACCCACGCCACCCTTGAAGTTCTGAACGGCGACGACGCAGCATGGATCTTCGGGGCTGCGATACGGCCGGGTCCCAAACACCCCGCGCATGTCATTGAGCTGCGCGAGCGTATATTTTTCGCGCCGATTATTGTCAGTCCGCGTCGGCTCCGGCAGGCGCCCGTCCTTCTCCGCATCACGGATCGCTGCCGCGGTCCGGCCGACGAGCTCGGCCGCTTTGCTGATCGTGAAGGTCGGTTCACGACGATCGTCGCTTCTGGCGCTTCGGGCCGAATCCCGCAGCCTTTCCAGGACTGAAGATGTGCGGCTCGCCAGCGTCGCGACGGACACAAGGCGATCGGCCTCCTCTAGCTCGAGACTATTTGACATGCTCCCGCCTTTCGAAATTCAAGGCATGGTATACGCACTTGCGATTTTTGGTCAATAAATTCGCAAATTTCGAAAGTGCGCTCGCCGTTTCGGCCGATTTTATGCGGGCTCGGCGCTAACCTGACTCGGTGGGGGAGCCAGAAATTGCACGCGTGCAATTTCGACCTAAACCGCCCGACCTCGCCGAGTTACCCAGCTCTCGCAGAACCCTTTCCAGGCGGCCGCGAGCTTAACGCCGCGGAGCTTCTCCAGGCGCTCGCCCATATGCTCGCGAAATCCGCTGGCGATCAAATCGATGTCCCAACCGCCGCCATGCGTCCGGCCGATTGCCAACAGGTCATCATGACCAAAGCGGATCGACCCGCTAGGGAAGGTCTTCTCTTCCGGTTTGGTGAGCCCCTTGGGCGGCCCCGCGACCGCCGCCTGCCCTACCGACATCGTCTCAACCGTGCCATCGCGCCGTTCTCGACGGCCACCGGAATGACGGTCAAGCTCATCGACCGTCTCTATAACCTCCGGCGGGCTCTTCGGCTCGAACCGGAATTCGATTTCGGCCACCGTTCGACCCTGTCGGATTTCGCGCCATTCGACACGAAAATGGGCGAGCTGATCGATCTCCGCCTTTGCCTTCTCGAGTACCTTGCGGCGCAGCTGCGCGAAGTCGGTGTATACCTCGGGCGGTATCCCCAGAGCGGCCCGGAGCGCTGCCATGTCGCCCCGCCAAGTTGCCTGCCTCCGATGGAGGCGCAGGGCGCCAAGCTCGTACAGCCGCAACGCATAGTTTGACCTGAAGCCGAGCACTGCCTGCCGGTTCAGGACGGCATAAGTTTCGGATGCCTGGATCATCTTGCGGGCGTCCGGCGTGAACTCCCATTCGATCCAACCGGCCTCACCACCGTCCTCTTCGGTTTCCTCGCGGGACCGCGAGATCAGCGAGAAACGGAGGGTCGCCTTCTTTCCGCGCCAGGATTTGTCATCGACTGCGAACAGCGTCCGATGGAGCTCCTCCAACATGTCGGTGATTCGCTCGTTACCCTTGTGCCCTCGGCGAATGTCGGCCTTTCGCATCCGGTGCGGCTTGTCTTCCCAAGCATCACCCCCAGCGGTCAGGATCATGAGCGCAAGCAAACGAGACGCCGTGAGGCTCAGCGATTCGCCTTTGACGAACTTGACTTCGATAATGTTGCCAGGCTTAGCGAATTCATCGCCGCCTTTTGCTCGCAAAGCCGCAGCCACACGCATAGCTCGTCCAGGCGAGACTTCGCCGACTGCTGGTTCGACTTCTTCAGCTAATTGGCCTGCTTCGGATTCCATGCCATAGTACGATCGAAACTGAGTCTTCGGAAACTGTTTGCTGCCTGACCTGACCTCTTGCGTCAAGTCAGGTCAGGATAGATCGTCAACGATAGCCCCCATGCGGTCAGGATAGAATAGTGTCCTTGGCCCCGAAAAAACGAGGAGATCCACCGAGTCGCAGATCGAGCTCTCGAAGCGACATAAAACAGCCGTTCTGTCCCGCTCACCGGGTTTATTAGACCACAAACTGTTCGGGTTGGTGCGCGATGCGTCCTTCCCCCAAGAGGTCAGGGTTACCCCAATGGGTCAGGTATCCTCCCCCGCGAGGACAGGCTTCAGCCCCCGCGCGGTCAGGCAAACTCCCCCGGCAGGTCAGGTAAAACCGACTAATCGATTGAAACCAAACAGCTTTTCGACCCCGAATCTGAATCAATTTGAATTAGGAATCCTTCCGCTGCGAGCAGCGGCGTTTTTAAAAATGATTCTTTGGAAGAAAGCTGCCGATTCGCGGCAGTCACTCGAGCGCATAAGACTCCACCACGGGCGGCGACAAAGAGAGAGGGGAGGGGGGCCGAGCTGGTAAGCAGGAGGTACAATCATGCCGCTTACAGCGAAACGGCCTTCCCAAGAATTGGTCAACATCGTCGGAGCACTCGGGGGCACCTGGAGCGGCTATGTCGCGATGTGCCGATGCCCAGCCCACGCCGATAGGGATCCAAGTCTTTCCATTCGCCAAGGAGACCGATCCATCCTGGTCACATGCTTTGCGGGCTGCGCACGTGAAGACGTGTTGCGGGAACTTGGCCGCATCCGACCAGGGCAACGCTATGCGTATCCAGCACTCGAGCAACCCGGCCGTTCGGCGAATGTCGAGCGCATCTGGGATCAGGGAGTCGAAATCACTGGCGGCCTCGCTGAGCGTTATCTGGCGCATCGTAATTTACTCCCGCCACCGCTAGACGTCCGCTTCCATCAACGCTGCCCCTATCTTCCGCGTCCAAAGACCGTCTTTCTGCCGGCGGTTCTCATCGCTGTCCGGGAAGCAAGGAAGCTCACGGCGATCCAGCGAATATTCCTTGAGCCCGACGGCACCGGCTATATCCGCAAAGTCATGCTCGGGTCTCCCGGTGCCGGGGCGTGGCGGGGCAGGGCAGGGGGGCCAATCCTCGCGATCGGCGAGGGCTTCGAAACAGCCGAGGCCTTCACCCGACTAAACGACATCCCCTGCTGGGCTTCGCTCGGCGCTCGCCGGCTCGACCAGCTCGTGATCCCTGATCACGTCACCACCCTCCTGATCGCCGAAGATAATGACGCCGAGGGGCGGCGCGGCGCGGACAACGCGGCCGAGCGATATGCACGGCCTGGCCTGGCAATACGCCGCGCACCGCCGCCGCCGAAATTCAAGGACTGGGCCGAGGCGCTCGACGCTCGGGTGGAATCGATGCGAGCCTGAGGCGCCGCGAGGCGGTCGAGAGGGGAGGGGGATCGAGAGTGTGATGCTGCCGAGGGTGCAGCCACGCAGGAGATCCCAAATGACCGACCTCTTCAATGCGGCTGATCATGCCGACCGGCGAGCCGCGCGCCAGCTCCTTTCACGGTTGTCCTCGGGCACGCCGCTCACCCGCCGGCACCTCAATGAAGCTATGGTTTCGACCTTTGGCGGCTCGGATGCCGAGGGGCGCTGGACCCAACGCGAGAGCTTCGAGGTCCTTGAACACGCACTTGCCCTTCACTTCCGCGCATCCGGCTCCACGCTTTCGTCGTTTCATGACGTCTTGCCGATGATCGAACTCGCCGGCCGGCTGCCGACGCAAACCGTGCGCAGTGAAGATCAGATCGAATGGCAGCAATTCTCGACACCCATCGACATCGCCGCCGTCGCGGTGCTGCTCGCGAACGTCCAATCCGACGACGTCATTCTGGAGCCCAGCGCCGGCAACGGGCTCCTGGTCGCGCACATTCCCGCGCACCGATCGCTCCACCTCAACGAACTCGACCCGGTCCGACGTGCCCGGCTCAACGACGTGTTCCCGGCCGCGATCGTCACGGGCCATGATGGCGCGACGCTAAACTCCTCCCTTGGCGACACCGAGCGGCCGACGCTCATACTGATGAACCCGCCATTCTCGCGGTCGCTTGGCAGAGGGGCGGATGACTATGCCGCAGTCCGGCATCTGCAGGCTGCGCTCCGCCGTCTCCTGCCAGGTGGCCGCATCGTCGCGATCATGCCGGACTGGTTCGGGCCGAGCGCAAGAATGCGCGACCAGTACGAAACCGTGCTCCGCGACGTCACGGTGAGAACCGCGATTCGGCTCGAGGAATGCTATCTGAAGCACGGCACCTCGATCGCCGTCAGGCTGTTCGTCATCGACAAACTGCCCGGCAAGGCGCCGCCGGCGATTATCCAGCGTTCGTCCGTGGCCGAATTGCTCGATGCTCTCACGATTTCCGAACGCGCGCCGTCGCGCGCTGACCTGCCGGCCGCCCTTCCAAAGCGTGCGCCCGGAGTCTCGATGTTCCGGGCGATCAAAAGCAGCCGACCCGCGCCGCGTGCCTATCATGCGCCCGTGCGCAACGACGTGTTGCCTGTCGATTACGCCAAGCTTGAGACTCCCGCCCCTTTGCTTGACCAGACCGGCGTTTACCTGCCGTACCGGCCGAGCCGGATCGTCTTCGACAAAGCGGGCGAGCACCCGACGGCGCTGGTCGAATCCGTGGCGATGGGATCGATACCGGCGCCGATCCCCGACTATGTGCCGCGGCTGCCTGAACGCACCGTCGCTGAGCGAATGCTGTCGGCATCGCAGCTCGAGACCGTGGTCTATGCCGGTCACGCGTGGTCGCAGATCATTCCCGGCCGCTTCAAGCCTAATAAGGAGGGCGTTGGCCTCACGCTGGCCGAAGATGGTGATGCATATCGCAAGGGTTTCTTCCTCGGTGACGGGACCGGCGCCGGTAAAGGCCGTCAGATCGCGGCCTGTATTCTCGACAACTGGCTGCAGGGCCGTCGTCGCAATATCTGGGTGACGAAGAATGCGCCCTTGCTCGAAGATGCGCGGCGCGACTGGACCGCGCTTGGCGGTCTCAACGGGGACATCCAGCCCATCTCGAACTGGAAGATCGATGAGCCGATCAAGCTCGATCAGGGCGTTCTGCTTGTCACCTATCCAACGCTGCGTTCTCTGCGCGGTGACCATAGCCGGCTCAAGCAAATCACCGACTGGGCAGGAGCCGATTTCGACGGCGTGATCGCCTTCGATGAAGCGCATGAGATGGGCGGCGTCGCGGGCGGGGAGGGGGCTCTCGGTGCAAAAGAGGGCTCGCAGCAGGGTATCTGCGGCGTTCTGCTTCAGAACTATCTGCCGGGTGCGCGCGTCTTATACGCGTCGGCCACCGGTGCCTCCGACATCAACAATCTCGCCTACGCGGTTCGCCTTGGCCTGTGGGGACCGGAAACAGCCTTCGCCGATCGCGAGCAATTCATCAGCAGCATCCGCAAGGGCGGGATCGCCGCGATGGAGCTGGTCGCGCGCGACCTGAAGGCGACCGGTCTGTACATGGCGCGCGCGCTCAGTTTCGCCGGTGTCGAGTACGATATCCTCCAGCATGAGCTGACACCCGCCCAGATCGAGATTTATGACACCTATGCTGATGCGTGGGCCGTCATCCACCAGAACATGGAGAAGGCGCTTGAATTGACCGCGGTAGTCGACGGTCTCGAGAATGCGACGCTCAACAGCGGCGCTAAAGCGGCTGCCCGGTCACGGTTGGAGTCGACTAAACAGCGCTTTTTCGGCCAGGTCCTCCTGTCCATGAAGCTGCCGACGGTGATCGCCGCCGCCCAGCATCATCTCGACAGCGGGCAATCCGTTGTGATGCAGCTCGTCACGACCGCCGAATCGATCCTCGACCGGCGCCTCGAGGCGCTCAGTCCGGATGAACGGGCAGACCTCGAAATTGACCTCTCGCCCCGCGAATATGTCATCGATTACCTCGAGCGCGCCTTCCCGACGCGGCAGATGCGCGTGTTCACCGACGATACCGGCACGCCACGGTCCGTTCCCATGGAGGACGAAGCCGGTGACCCTGTCTACAATCCCGAGGCCGAAGCGGCGCGCGACCTGATGATTGAGCAACTGTGCGCACTGCCCCCGATCATGTCGGCGCTCGATGGCTTGCTCGAGCATTTCGGCCACGATCGCGTTGCCGAAGTGACGGGGCGCACGAAGCGGCTGATCTCGGGCGGCGATGGCCGGCAAAAGCTCGAGACGCGCTCGACCCGGACAAGCCAGGCCGAGGCCGCCGCCTTCATGGAAGGCCGAAAGCGCATGCTGGTCTTCTCGGACGCCGGCGGCACCGGCCGATCCTATCATGCGTCACGCGACGTCGCGAACCAGGAGCAGCGCGTCCACTTGCTGCTCGAACCCGGTTGGCGCGCCGACCGCGCGATCCAGGGTCTCGGCCGAACGCATCGCACCCATCAGGCCAGCACGCCGTTGTTCCGGCCGGTGACCACGAACTGCAAGGGTGAGCTCCGCTTCACCAGCACCATTGCTCGCCGGCTCGACAGCCTTGGCGCGCTTACGCGAGGGCAGCGCCAAACCGGTGGTCAGAACCTGTTCGATCCCGCCGATAATCTCGAAAGCGAATATGCCTGCGCTGCGCTCGTCAGCTGGTTCCACCTGCTTGTCGGCGGGAAGCTCACCAGTGTGAGCCACGCGGACTTCGAACAGCGGACCGGCCTTGAGCTTTGCGACAAGGATGGCGTCATGAAGGACGAGCTTCCGCCCATCCAGCGGTGGCTAAACCGTATCCTGGCACTGCCGATCGGCCTTCAGAACAAGATCTTCGACGAATTTCTCTCACTCGTCGAAACGCGGGTGTCGGCGGCGCGCGAAGCCGGGCGGCTCGATGTCGGTGTCGAGACCATCCTGGTCGACAAGGCCACCCTCATCGAGGACACGCTTCTGCGCACCGACCCCGTCAGCGGCGCGACCTCGCACCTGCTGACGATCGAGATCGAGCATCGGCGCGTGCCGGTTTCGCTGGAGCGGATCCTCCACATCGCCGACGGCGATGCCACCGCTGAATTCCTGACAAACGCCAAGTCCGGCAAGGTGGCGCTCCAGACTCGGGCACGTGCTCTCATGGAGGAGAAGGAGGGGACACCAATCCCGCGGGTCGAGCTCATGCGGCCGACTAGGCGCGAATATATGCGCGAGCACGAACTGTTCGAAAGCGCATGGACCCCGATCGACCGGGAAGCCTTTTCCGCCAAATGGCGCGAAGAAGCCGAGGAGGCGGCGAACAAGATCGATACCGAGACAGTCCGCCTCGCCACCGGTCTTCTGCTCCCGATCTGGTCCGCGCTGCCGAGCGACCATCTGGTCGTGAATCGCATCGCCGACAAGGCTGGCAGTAGCTGGCTCGGGCGCCTCGTCTTTGACGAGCATGTGGTTCAGCTCTTTACCAAGCTCGGCATCGATCGCGCCGCGAACCTGCCGCCGCAGGACATCGTCAAATCGGCCTTCTCGGGTCGCGCCGTCGACCTCGCGCGCCCCTTTCCGATGACGATCAGGCGAGCGCTGGTGAACGGAAACCCGCGGATCGAGCTCGTCGGAGCGCCCTCCCAGCAACTCGCTTGGCTGAAGTCGATCGGCTGTTTCACCGAGGTGATCCAGTATCGCACGCGGGTCTTCCTGCCCTTGCCAACGGCTGCGGAGACACTCGACCGCATCCTGCTCGGCGCCAGCTGATCAGCGAAAGCTGCCTGCGGCAACGATCCCAGCGGCCACGCTGGGAGAGAGGTGAGGGGGAGCGGGGATGGTGTCCGGAATGTGCCGGACGCCAGAAGGAGTTACCCCCGTGATCCAGTCCATCAAGCTCAGCAAATTGCGGCTTTCGCCGATCAACGTCCGCACCGCTCCCGACGAGCAACTGCAGATCGAGCCCATGGCGGCCAGCATCGAGGCCAAGGGCGTGTTGCAGAACTTACTCGTCACGCCGGCGAAGAAGCCGCGTGGCACCTACGAAGTCTTCGACGGCGGCCGGCGCTGGCGCGGACTGCAACTCCTAGTCGAACGCGGAACGATCGTCGCCGACGACTATGACGTTCCGGTCAAGGTCCTGACTGGCGACGATGCGACCCTGTCCGAAACGTCAACCGCTGCCAACTTCCACCAGCTTAAGCTGACGCCCGCCGAGGAATGTCGCGCATTCCAGCATTTCATCGGCTCAACCGGTGATCTCGACGCCGTAGCCAAACGCTTCGGCGTGACCCGGCGCTTCGTCGAAGGGCGCCTGCGGCTCGCTTCGCTGGCTGAACCGATCTTCGCAGCGCTCAGCGCTGGCGAGATCACGCTCGATGTGGCCAAGGCCTATGCTTCGACCGAGAGCCAAGACAAGCAGCTCCTGGTCTGGAACAACTATAAAAATGGCTACGCCAACGCCGACACGATCCGCCGCGTTATCGCCAACGAGACGCTCAAGCCGAATGATCCGATCGCGATCCTGGTCGGCGAGGCCCGTTACATCGAAGCCGGCGGCAAGATCGATGGCGACCTCTTCACCGATGGGAACGACCGCTGGGTCAATCCCGAGATCGCACATCGACTGGCCGGCGAGATCATGGAGGCCGAGGCCACGCGCGTCGGCGAGGAAACTGGCCTTGCGTGGATCCGGCCAATCGCCAGCAACTATGCGCACAACGCGGCGCACGGCCTGTACCGCGCCATCCTGCGTCAGCCTGACCTGACCGAGGAACAGGCACAGCGTCTGACCGAAATCGAACAACGGCGTTCCGAACTCGAAATCGAGATGCAGGAAGAGTCTCTCTCCGAGGACGACTTCAAGCTGCTCGACCAGGAAGACGACCGACTCATCAGCGAGGCCGAAGCGATCGAGAACCGTGCGCCGGTACTCCCCGAAGAGCTGAAGGCCCATGTCGGCGCGTTCCTGCTTCTGACGCCGCAGGGCGAGATGGTGCTCGATACCCAATATTATAGCGAGCAGCAGATCCTCATCGAGGAGCCGGCCGACGACGATCAAGGCGGCGATGGCGAGGATGGCGAGCGCTCGTCGGGCGGTTTCCGCATCGGCGGGTCCAAGCCGTCCGAACCGACCTATCGTCCCGAGACTGTGGCGCCAGGCGGCAAGCCTCTGAGCTCTCGACTTTACGACGAGCTCGCGATGCAGCGGCGCGACATTCTCGCCTCCAGCATTCTCGCTCAACCGGCGCTCGCCCTGGATTATGCGCTGTTCGTGATGGTCGATGCCCGGACCAAGACGCCGGGCCGCTACAGCTACAACTCGACCAAATACGGCACGACAATCCGCGCCGGCGCGCCGCAGGATCCGAACGTCGGCGACATGCCGACATCGCGGGCCCGCGAATACCTGGCCGAGGCGCATGAAGTCCTCGACGCTGGTTGGACCGAGCACCAAAGCGAGATCGACCGGTTCGAAGGCTTCCGGGCGCTCGACGATGACAGCAAGGCGAACTGGCTGGCTTACATCGTCGCAATCTCGCTCGAGGCGAAACCCGGCATCAGCAACGAGCAGATCCCGCTTCACAATCGGTTAGCCTCCATCCTCGAAATCGATGTCGCCAGCTGGTGGCGCCCGACGTCGGAGAACTTCTTCGACCGGGTGAACAAGGGCAGCATACTCAGCCTGCTCGACGAGGTGGGGGGGCCGGCGCTCAGCGGCCGTCATGCCTCGCTCAAGAAGACCGAGATCTCGGCCAGCTGTCAGAAGCTGTTTGCCGGCGACACCATCGTCGAGCCCGAGATCAAGGAAGCGGCGCTCGCCTGGGTGCCCAACGCGATGCGGTTCCTCGAGGGCCAGCCCGAAGAGGACCTCGTCGAGGCGGACGACCTCGATCGCGACGACACCGATGAAGCCGTCGGCGCCGAGGGCGATATCGCCGCGGATAGCTCGTCGGATGAGGCTGACTCCGCCGACGAGCCCGGATCGGACACATCCGCGGCTGACGAAACGGTCCTCGAGACCGCAGCCTGACACCCTGATGGCGGGGGCGGCGGTCCGCCGCTCCCGTCACTCATCATTCTCATCCAGGGCATCCGCCCGTCGGCGCCCGTGCGCTAGCGGCCCCGCTTGCCCGCTCCACGGAGCCCATTGTCATGACCGTAAAAGCACGGCCTGGCCGCGATGTCGCGGCCGAGATCACCAATCTAATCATCAATAAGCTCGAGGAGGGCGTCCCGCCATGGAGCCGACCCTGGCGTGTGCAGGGAAGCGGCGGGCGGCCGCTCAGACATTGCGGAACGCCCTACACGGGCATCAATACCTTCTACCTATGGGCGATCGGTGATGCCCAGGGTTATCGCTCGCGCTACTGGATGACGTACCGCCAGGCCGAGGCGCTGGGCGGCAATGTGCGCCGTGGCGAGTCCGGCTCGCTCTCGGTCTATTATTCCAGCTTCAAGAAGACCGAAGCGAACCCGATCACCGGCGCCGAGAAGGAGCGGAGCATCCGCTTCCTCCGGCACTACATCGTGTTCAATGCAGACCAGATCGATGGCCTGCCTTCACATTACTACCCACCCGTCGAAGATCCCGCGCCGATCGACCCGTCCGTCCATCAGGCCGAGATCGATCGCTTTTTCGCCGCGATACCGGCGGAAGTGCGGCATGGCGGTGACCAAGCCTATTTCGCGCCCACCCTCGACTACATTCAGATGCCGCATCAGCGCACGTTCCGCACGATGGACCACTACGCGTCGGTGCGTGCGCACGAGACCACGCATTGGACTGGCGGCACGAAGCGATTGGCGCGCACCTTCGGCAAGCGCTTCGGTGACAAGGCTTATAGTTTCGAGGAACTCGTCGCCGAGATTGGAAGCGGGCTGGTCTGCGCGCACCTCGGCCTGCCCAATGAGCTTCACGACAGCCATGCCAGCTACGTCGCGCACTGGCTCGGAATCCTCCGCGGCGACAAGACCGCGATCATTCACGCCGCCTCCAAGGCCGAGCAGGCGTTCAACTACATGCTCGCTTTCAGCGATGACCCGGACGCAGCGCCCCCGGTCGCAATGTCGCCCGAGGCCGACGAGCCTCTCGCCGCCGCGGCGTGAAGGAGGTCATTATGTCACTCGAAATTAACACGCTCGTCTGTCTCTCGACCGCACATGTCGATCAGGACACGGCGCGCGAGCTGGACACCCTCATACGGTTCCCGCCGCCGACCGCGGCTCGCGACGTTCTTGCCATCTGGCAGGCTCAGATCGTGGCCGAGCGCTGGCAGGACTATGGGTGGTTCGTCTGGGTGCCGTCGCCCAGCCGCGCTGCAATGCCACCGGCGCTGCGCGCTTGTCTCACCCTGGCCGAGGCCGCTGGCGCGACCTGGATCCAGTTCGATCGCGACTGCGTGCCGATCGAGGATCTGCCGACTTACGACTGGTGAAAACCCCACTATCTGAGGAGATCATCGATGGGCTGGCTCACAATGTCCCGCTACCATATGGGCGGGCACGCAACCCCAAAAGCATATCTGGACGCGCAGTTCACCTACAGCCGCGATGTCGATGGCGTCGTCAAAGGGCTGAAACTGCTTTCCTCGTCTTGTCCGCAAAACCGCACCTATTATGCCGCCGCCCAACAGATGATCGACGGTGTTGGCGGCGAGGTCTTCGCGATCGTGTGCAAGGTGATGTGGAACCCTCGAAGCAAGACTGGCGAGCATTTCGGGTACAAGGACATGGATGAATCGATGGGTCCGTGCGAAGACAACTGCCCGGCCCATATTCTCGATCTTCTGACCCCGACCGACAAGGAATATGCGATCGACCGGCGCCGACGCTGCCGCGCCAACCTTGAAAGGCGTACCCGCAAAATCGAAGATGGCGACCGCATCAAGCTGGCCTCGCCGCTCACCTTCACGGACGGCCATGTCGGCGAGGAATTCATCGTAGTGAAGCGGGGCCGGCGGCAAAGTTTCCGCGACCCTGAGACCCGTATCGGTTACACTATCAGCCGCTTCATGCAGCGGGAATGGATGATCGTGCCGGTGACGAAGGTCCACAAGACGATATTTGCCTGAGGCCGCGCGCCCGGGCCATCATGTCCGCGAAAAGGATCCGACATGTTTGCTCCAGCACCCTGGCTGTCGCCCAAACGCTATCTTCTGTGCAGCCGCGAGAACGCGCAGCGCGTCGCGGCCCGGTTGTTCGACGCGCAACCCGGCCGTGTCAGTATCATTCGAACAGGCGATCCGCTGCAGCCGTTCCACGTCTCGACCGCCCCTTCGCGCGGCGCGCATGTCGAGGTTGAGATCGTGTCATGATGCGGACGTTCTTGCTGCCGACTTGCCGGTGCGGGTGATGGCGTCGACCGCGCACGTCTGGAGTTCCTCAGCTCGTGGCGGCCCGGCCGCCCGACCGTCATCGAGCGTAGTGAGACGAAGGTGTTACCTCGGCCACCCCGGTTCCGCTTACAGGACGCGCATGTGTAGATTCCAAGGCCCCACATCTAACCGCCGATCCTCGATGCAGCGAATTGAAGATCAAGCCAGTGCTCGGCGGCGACCCGAAGAGGTGTAAGCATCGACACGTTGGCTCGGCGCCGATCACCCTGATCAAAGTCACGAGAGATATATCCCAATGCCTCGAGATGCTCGACGTGGCGCAGTGCTGTCGTGGTTGATCCACCGCTCAGGCTGCACAATTGTGAGACGGCAAGAGGTCGTCCTTCGCGGGTAGCGACGTACAGCTCGAGGATCATGTCCCAACTCGGATCGCAGAATCGCACGCCATTGAAGCAGGCCGCGCGCCGCCGCCGACCGATCACCAAGGCTTTTGCCTCTTGATAACGACGGTCAGCGGGCTCCTTGTTCGAGGAGGCTGCGGACAGCAGCGACTCTTCGACCGCCTTACGTGGCAGCCGAACGACAACGTCGATCAGCTCGTCTCCTTCAAATGCTGTAGCCATGATCGTCTCGATCCATTTCGAAGGTAAGGCTCGGCATCGCGCGGAAGGCGAAGCGTGCCAAGCGCAAGGGCTCCGAGCGCGAGATAGGCGTAGATCCCAAGCCCGGTGTGAAAGGCAAACAAAGGAATGTTTGGCAGGAGCCTGCCAAAGAGGCTCATGAAGAGGTCGGCAAGTGCAAATCCGGCGGCCCAGACTGGCCAGAACCGGATGGTTGATATGGCAAGCCAAAAGAACCCTGCAGCGACGGCCAAGTCGATCGCCATGACCACCTTTTCCGCTGGTGCGAAATACCTCGCGTCAGATAATCGAAGAACCGTTGTAATGGTCGCCGCAACCAGATTGATGGCTGCGCCTCTACGCTCCGGCCGCCCGCCCCGCACGATGGCGAAGCCGCACACCGCAACCAAGATCGCGTTGAAGAGAAGCGCGAGGACAACATGCGGCGACATTGACTCTCCATGTGGATCATACGGGACTAAGCTCGACTTCTGTCGGCGATTCGATCGCGGGCTTCGGTGCTCCTTCGCCCCAGCTCTTCTCGGTTAATCCGAGACGGCGGCCTGCCTTCTCAATGGACAGATGCGCTCGGATCGCCATTTGATCCTGACCTTCGACGAGCGCCGCCAGCGCGGCAACGGTCGCTTTCACGGTCCGCTGTGTCATCGCTGGCGAGAGCCGGTGAACCTCAGTCGCATCGAGCGTTGTGAGCAGAAATTGCGCCGTGTCGCGCGCGGCGATGTTGATCGACCGTTCAGCCTTGCGCAGTTCGTCGGCTACGATCCGGCTGGTATTTGCGAGTGCCTGCATTACGCCTCCTCGGGCGCCACCGCGCCCCTATGTTGTCTTCAGCCCGACCAGGAGCGCCAACGTCACGATCGCCATGCCGGCCGCGGTAATCCCAATTGGTGTGGCGATCGCAATGATCGCCGTCCAGGTGGCCGCCTGCTTCCAGGTGAGCATGTTCGCTGCCGCCCCTGCGGTCGGCACCGGCAGGGGAAGCGGAAAGGTGGAGGGCGGGGAAGGTAGGTCGTTTGCAGGGGGTAAAACCTCTACCCCCTGCTCGTAATCCGTGACGATACGGGCTGCGTCGGCACGCCGCGCCACGCCGAGGATATTGTTGGCTTTTAACAGTTGCTTGTCGACCGCGCGATAGCTCACGCCGGTTCGCGCGGCGATCTCCTTTGAATTTAAGCCGTCGCGGACCAGCCGCAGGTAGGAACGCTGCCGATCGGTCAATTTCGATACAAGCGCTGCTGAATCGGCACTTGCTGAGTGCGCTCCCGGGCTGTCATCCCGTGAGCCGCGACTCGGAATGGCGGATAGTTTTGGCATAATATTAAGGCCTGTGGACATTTACCGCAGGGCAATTTTGATGGCGGCGAGATTGATCATCGCGCGGTAGCTCTGATCGGTTTTTTCGTATCTGGTGGCGATCCGGCGGAATGCTTTGAGATTACAGAAGAA
>Ga0247735_1000168_pt1 | contig 29517 bp, 27 predicted proteins | sample UWRJL178409R2_FD_180934 | JGI IMG/M metagenome (GOLD analysis project Ga0247735, IMG submission 180934) | Plant litter microbial communities from Arlington Agricultural Research Station in Wisconsin, United States - UWRJ-L178-409R-2 | ecosystem: Environmental > Terrestrial > Plant litter >... | reverse complement strand
CTATCCAGCGAGGTTGTCCGGGACGGTAGTTCTCAATGGCGGGCATTGGCCTGTCCGAATTCGGTAATCCTGACAGCGGTTGTGTCATCGAGGTTGGGCGCGACGGTAACCGCATCCGTCCGGGCTGGTTCCGATCGCCGCACCAATCCATGCCAGATCACCAGGGCAAGCCCGACGGTGGGAATCACAATGTCCATCGCTAACAGGAGGCCGGAGTTGTTGGCGGCGAAGTCACGGTTGGCAATCATTTGGTAGATGTGACCGCCCGCAGCGCCGTAGGCAAAAATCGCGGTCGCAATCACAAGCGCGGCCTTGGCGCGCAGCTGGCTGCGCACGCCGTGGAGGATGATGGCCGCCACTCCCATACCCAGGCTGGTGAAGGCCAGCTCCAGCTGGAACGGACTCTGCGCCCAGCCGATCGTTTTGGCGGCGTAGTCGCCGAAGAACGAATGCATCACGAAGTTAATCGTCTGGGCAATACCGATGGCCCAGAAAACGTAGCTGTTCAGCAGGATGCCGCTGACAACCCCGGCGGTGCGCCGGTCGCGCATGCGCAGGATCTGCACCAGGGCGACCAGGAGCCCGATAACAAAGCATGTGGTCATGTAATTACCGATTAGTGCGGTGATGATTCCAGCGATCATGATGTGAACCCCGTCCCAACGTGCATCCAGCAGTCGTAAGTACGAGTGGAGTCTCCCGAGATACCGCTCGAGCTGTCAACGGGGTAACGCAGCGTTTGCGGAAAACCGACTTGACTTAAGGGAAGCAGTTTGAGAAAAGTCCCACGTGGCGGTGTCGTGGGAAATTCACGACGCCGATGGAACCGCTCTACCTGGCCACTGTCAGTCGCCCGTCGGCGGTGTGCCGTGACTGTCGAATCAGAACTGTGTCGGTCCAGAATTGGGGCGGGAAACGAGAATTCCGGTGACCTTCCCATTCTTGTTGAAAGCCACTCGACCGTTCCACTCCCCAGCTTCGTGGTTGAGTCGGGTATCACCAACAAGCTGGCTGATGAAGAGTTGATTGGACAACTTCTCGAAGATGTCACGACCATCCATAGGCTGGATGACAGTTCCGGAGATGGACTCGAGCTGCCCGAAAGAGTCGACCATATCGCCCTGCATGATGGCGAGCTTCTTTTTTGTCAGGGACCGGGCGCAGCTATAAGTCATCATTGACCGCACGGTGTCAAAGTCCCCGTCGTTGAGGCTGCGAAACACACTTTCGGTCCGTTCAATAAGGTCAACAATGGGGTTACTCACAGCGGCTTCTCCTGGAACGTGATGGTGCGCGGGATCGAACTTTTTGAACGCGGCTTGGCGGCTGATGCCGAGCGTGTCTCCAATTGCCTGCCAGGAGACTCCCTCGGCGCGCGCCGTGAGCACCGCTCGCTGAAGATGAGCCTGCGATAAGTGACCCACCTCGTTGGCGCGACGGATGACGGCGACAAGTCCGTCGGGTGTGGTCGGGTTTGGTGTCGAGTTGATCAACTTTTGCACGGCCGCGGAGAGCTCGTTATGCGGTTCAGCGTCTACGTCGTCCATGATCCCTACCCTAGGGGCAACAGTGTGGATTGTCATCTTGTTGTTGACAAATCACAAAAGGACGCCGGAGCAAATGGTTGACGGAGGGAATCCAGACCAGGCTCCTTCAGGGGCGGGTCTTGTGTCTGACCTTCTGACAGGTATATCGGCGATAAGAATTGGAAGCGGAAGCGACAAAAGCGCGGGGAAAATTGGCCGACGGGTGGGCTCCTGGGAAACAGTACGCATTCGGTGAGCCTTTTGCTCTGGCAACGCCGCGCCATGGCCAGGGTGGGAACCTGCACTCGCGAACACGCGCTGTAGGCCCGACGCGTTTCGACGCCGCGGCGGGCCCAGAGCTGCGCGACGTGTCGATGATATCCGGGCGCGAACGCGCGGCGTCCGAGTGCATCAAGCCGTGCACAGCAACATCATGCTTGCCTCTGAGCGGACGGCGCCAGGCTGGAACGCAGCACTGGAGGGCCTGCTCACCCCAACGAGAGCAGCGGTGGGACAACGGTCACAGCGACGGAAACGAGGTTCACGCGGACGCCCGCGTGGCCGCCCAGCGCAGCACGCGGTGCGGCGAAGTTACCGGGCGGTCATGGCGAGGCGGCAGAAGCTGCGGTCGCCGAGTATCCATTCCTGCGACGGGAGGAGCCCGAGGTCAGCGGCTATTTCGACAAGTCGATTTAGGCCGATTTCGGCCCAGGGGAACACGGCACTCTGGCCGCCGTCAGCGTCGACGAGGGTACCGATGTAGGTGTGGTCGCGGTCTGGATCGCTGTCGAGTTCGACCACGATCTCGCCGTTCACCGCAAGCAATTCGCGGCAGCGCACAAGCATTGCGCGCACGTCGCCGCCAATTCCGATGTTGCCGTCCACAAGCAGCGCGGTCTGCCAGGTTCCCTCGCCGGCGATCTCGTCGAAGACTGACCCCTCAACGACGTTCAGGCCGGTTCCGGTCGCAAGTTCGACCGCGGCAGGGGAAACGTCGAGGCCGAGCACGTCAAGGCCGAGGTCCATGGCCGCGCGCACCATGCGCCCCGGGCCGCAGCCGATGTCGAGGACAGGGCCGGTTACCGCACGCAGCAGCGTCAGGTCAGTCTCGTCCGCGTCGGCATTCCACTTGGCAAAGTCCATGGTGGTGCGGCTGGTCAATTCGCCGAGACGCGTCTCGTGCAGGAAGAGCGAGTCAGCCGCATTGTGGCGCAGCGCCCGGGCGTATGGCTCCGCACCACCGGCGCCGAACGTGGCGTTCTGGGGGCGAGCGGTCGGCTGTGTGTCGGTGATGGTCATGCGTTTACCAGTCGGCTCGGGGCAGTGGATGAAGGGGACGCCGTGAAACCGGCGAGGGTGCGGGCGAAGGTGCTCTGGGGGATGAGCGCGGCCACGTCGCGGGCGTTCTGGATGGTATCGACATCGGTCAGTTCTTCGAGAATCTGCACGGAAAGGCCCGCGTTGATGAGGCGATCCAGCTGGATCTGGCCGGTGTTGTCCTGCGACATGGGGACCCCGAGGATCAGATCGCCGGCGGGAGCATCCAGGCCGATTGCCCAGAACCCGCCATCGCTGGCAGGTCCGAAAAACGCGTCGACGTCAGTTGGCCACGTCTCGAACGCCGGGGCGAGCATCGCGGCGGTCAGTTGGGGGGTGTCCATCCCGATGAGGACGGTCGGGCCCGTCAAATCGTTGAACAGGGTTGCGAGGCGCACGTCGAGGGTGCCCTCGACCTGGTGGATAACGTCAAAATCCGAGGCTTCCGCCGGGGTGTTCTGGCCGTCGAACAGCAGGATCCGGCGGGTGGCCGGCAGGTCTTCGACAGCGCGCAGCGTGTCGGTGATGGAGGCGGCGGCAAGGATTGCGGCCTGCTCGAGGCTCAGTGCCGGGTGCAGCCTGGTCTTGACTTTGCCGGCGATGGTTTCTTTCGCGATAAGCACCAGATTTGTCATATCAGCGCTCCCAGCGTTGTTATTGTGCATGGCGGCATTTGCCGCTCCCTCCTTGTTCGTATCCCACCCCGGTTCGGATTGGACGGATCGCCGTATTGGCGACTGGGTCGGCGGGCGGCGGTCCGGGGGACTGATGGGCGACGGCCACCGGGGGTGTCGGCTCGAGCCGGAACGCGACTATTTGCCTGCGGCGGAGATCAATATGACTCAACCGGGTCGCAGCGCGCTGATCCATCTGGTGTGACTGTGTGTGGAGGCGCATCGTGCGCTGCCGTTGCGACGAAGAACGCGGTCATCCAGGGTGGGAACCGCCATCGCGAGGGTGCTGTTGGCGTTAAGTTCCCGGGTTTGCCGGACATGTACAAGTCAGGGAGACACTCCTCAACCAGCGCCGCCCGCATGAAAGGCACCCAATGACTCTTCGCAAACACCTCCAACAGGCAGTATTTCGAGCCCGCACGCCCCCACGTGTGCGAACAGTGGTCGTCGGTCTTGCCGTGCCCCTGCTGCTTATCACCGGTTGCGCCACCGTGGAATCACAATCCACGAGCATCGTCCCGGCGGAGGGCGATAGTCCTCCTGCACTGTGGGCTGCCGCCGCGGTGCCGGACGGCGAACAACCGAGCACACCGGTAGCCAGGGACGGCAAGGTGACCACAGAAGGACTTGCGCTCCGGGCACTGTGGAATGAACCGCAGGTGGACGCCTACAACAACATCCAGGAGTACCTGGAACGAAATTCTGACGATAACGGCGGAGTCTCGGTGGTCGAATCGGACTATCTCATCATTCACCTGCGTGATGGCATCACAGCAACGGCCGAACTTGACGCCCTGGTCACCACCGCCACAGCAGCCGGGGCGACGGTCGAGTTCGATCGTGTGCAACGGTCGCTCACCGAACTGCTGAAGATCCAGTATTTCGATATCTTCGAAGAAATCGACTCCCCGCTCTTCGCCGGGACAAAGGTGTTGGCCTGGGGCGTCCAGCCCGACACCAACAGCGTCGAGGTAACCGTCACCGAGTCGACTGCCGCGCTCGGCGAGCGGGTCTTTGCAGAGTTCGGTGGTGCTGTGACGGTTCTCCAGGGTGTCGACTATCACTTCTCGGTTCCGAGCGGTCGGCATCCCGTGGAAGGTTCCCCGCCCAAGTAGATTCCCGGTGGCAGCGGGCCACACAGGCGGTACCGCCCAGGTCAGGCTTTACGGTGCTCGTCGCGGAGGATGCGGGACATGTCCTTCACCGCGGTGATGGTGCCCCGTACTGTGCCGGTGACTTTCGAGACACCAACCCGGGGGGAGTAGCTGGTGTCGACTTCGGCGATGCGCCAGCCGGCGGCATTGCCGCGCACTACGATCTCCAGCGGGTAGCCGCTGCGGCGGTCCTTGAGGTCGAGGGCGAGCACCGCATCTCGGCGCATCGCGCGCATCGGTCCGAGGTCGGTGAGGCGAAGCCCGGTCGAGCGGCGCATCAAAATGGCGAGCGCCCGATTGGCGAGGCGGGCATGCAGCGCCCAGGCGCCACGGGTGGTGGGGCGGCGGCGGCCAAGCATCAGATCGACGGTCCCGTTGATCACCGGGTCGGCGACAAGCGGGAGTTCCTGCGGATCCATCGAGGCATCCGCATCGCAGAAGGCCACGTAGGGTGCCGTGGCGGCCAGCAACCCGGCGTGGGCGGCCGAGCCGAAACCCTTGACGGATTCATGGATGACGGTGGCACCGTGTTCGCGGGCGACCTCGGCAGAGCGGTCGGTGGAGCCGTTGTCGACCACGATTGCGCGGTAGCCCACGGGCAGCCGTCCGAGGATCCAGGGGAGGGCGTCTTCCTCGTTCAGGCACGGGAAGATGACGTCGACCGCGGGCGGCTGGCGGGATGAAGTCTCAGGCACCCCTCGACAGTACTGCCAGCACCGCAGTCGGCGGAGCATCCGTCATTCACCGCTGGCACATATCCAACGTGATGGTTGCTCCACAGTTCCGGACGTATCCTGAGCGGGTGACCACCACGCTGCCCGCACCCCTCACCACCCCGCCGCCCGTTCCGCCGACCCAGTGGACCCTCGCCGCGGGTATCGCCGGTGTGGTCACCGCGATGGTGACCCTCGCCGTCGCCGAGGTCGTCTCGCTGCTGCTCGGCGGCATCGGAAACCCGATCCTCAGCGTCGGATCACTGTTTATCGACCTCGTTCCCGGCTGGCTGAAAACCGCGGTCATCGCTATTTTCGGCACCGGTGACAAGATCTTCCTTTTTGTGGTGCTCGGCATCCTGGTGCTGGCGCTCGCCGTGGTGGTCGGAGTGCTGCAACTGCGCAAACCGCCGTACGGCATCCTCGCTCTTGCCACCGTCGCGGTCATCGCCGCGGGGGCTGCCGCCAGCCGTGCGGACGCATCGCTGGTGGATGCCGCACCCACCGCCGTCGGCGCCGTCGCCGGGGCACTTTTCCTGCGCGCGGTGATTGCCAAACTGCGCACCTGGCAGAACGCTGCGCCGCCGCGCGCCCGCTCGGTCGAAGCCCTCACCGGCAAACAGCTCGAGCGCCGCTCATTCCTCACCATGCTCACCGTCGCCGCGGTCGCCAGCGCCGTGGTGGGTGCCGGGGCCCGCGTGATGAGTGCGACGGCCGCAGCGGTGAATGACCTGCGCGAAGCGTTGACCCTCCCGGCCGCAGCATCCCCGGCAGACGCGGTCGCCACGGGCGACACTTTCGACTCGATCGACGGCATCTCCAGCTACATCACCCCGAACGCCGACTTCTACCGCATCGACACGGCGCTGCAGGTGCCCGCGATCGACCAGTCGACCTGGAGTCTGCGGATCACCGGCATGGTCGAGGAGGAGATCGAAATCAGTTTCGCCGACCTGCTTGCCTTGCCGCTGCAGGAGAACCGGGTCACCCTCACCTGCGTGTCCAACGAGGTGGGTGGCAACCTGATCGGCAACGCCCTGTGGCTTGGCTACCCGATCCGTGAGCTGCTGGCCAGGGCGAAGCCGACCGCGGGCGCCGACATGGTGCTCTCCACCAGCCACGACGGCTTCACCGCGAGCACCCCGCTCGAGGTTCTGACGGATGTCGGCACCGACGCGCTGCTGGCCGTTGGGATGAACGGCGAACCGTTACCGCTGGAGCATGGTTTCCCGGTGCGGATGGTGGTGCCGGGTCTCTACGGGTACGTGTCGGCGACCAAGTGGGTCACCGAGTTGAAGGTGACCACTTTCGCCTCCGACGAGGGGTACTGGACCTCGCGCGGCTGGACCGCCAAGGGGCCGATCAAGATTTCCTCCCGCATCGACACCCCGCGTAGCGGGTACGACGTGGATGCGGGAACCGTCGCGGTCGCCGGTGTCGCCTGGGCCCCGCACACCGGGATCTCCGCGGTCGACGTCAGTATCGACGGGGGGCCGTGGCAGGCCGCGACCCTCGCCCCGGTGGCCACGGTTGACACCTGGCTGCAGTGGTCCTACGCCTGGGAGGCCACCAGCGGAAGCCACGAGATCACCGTTCGGGCCACCGACACCAACGGTGAGGTGCAGACCACCACCGAAGCTCCGCCGGCACCCGACGGCTCCAGCGGCCTGCACACCATCACGGCCCGGGTGAACTGACCGGCCTGGGCGGACTGACCGCCCCTGGGCGGGCCCGTCACGTCGAGACTGCAGGCACGTGCGGGTCTTCGCCGGCGAACCCGGAGGTTTCTGCAGTCTCGCGGCGTTGGCGCCGGCGCACCTGTCCAGAGTCAGGCGGCCGGCAACGGTCGGGCTACTGCACCGCCGCCCGCAGCGGTGCCGTGGCGAACTCGCGCATGCCGTCCTCGAAGGACATCGCCGGTGACCAGCCCAGTTCGGACTTCAAACGTTCGGACGACGCGGTGATGTGGCGCACGTCGCCGAGGCGGTACTCACCCGTAACGATCGGCTCTGAGCCACCGGCGTGCAGGGCGAGCTGCGTCGCCATCTCGCCGATGGTGTGCACGGTTCCGCTTCCCACATTGAACGCGCGGAACGCGGTTGGCTCGGCGGCAGCAGTCCATTCCACGGCGGCGAGGTTGGCAGAGGCGATGTCACGCACGTGTACAAAATCGCGGCGCTGGGCGCCGTCCTCGAACACCCGTGGTGCTTCGCCGCGCTGCAGCGACGACCGGAACAGGGAGGCGACCCCGGCGTATGGGGTGTTCTGCGGCATGCCGGGCCCGTAGACGTTGTGGTATCGCAGGGCGACCGCCGTGCCGCCGGTGCTGCGTGCCCAGCTGGTGGCCAGGTATTCCTGCGTCAACTTGGTGATGGCATAGACGTTGCGGGGATCGAGCGGGGCATCCTCGGCGATGAGTTCGGGGGTGAGGATCGCACCGCTGTCGTCGCGCGGGTCGAACAGGCCGGCATCGAGGTCAGCGACCCGGCGTGGCGCCGGCCGGGTGATGCCAGACGGACCGCGGTACGCTCCCTCGCCGTAAACCACCATGGAACTGGCGACGACGAGGCGGGAGGTTCCGGCGACAGCCATCGCGGCGAGCAGTGTGGCGGTGCCCAGGTCGTTCGACGACACATAGTCCGGGGCGTCCGCGAAGTCGACCCCGAGGCCAACTTTCGCCGCCTGGTGGCAGACCACGTCGATGCCCTGCAGGGCGCTGGAAACAGCATCCGTGTCGCGCACATCGCCCTGGATGAATTCGACGCCGTCCGGGATCGTGGGGGCACCACCGTGCACATCGCTGCGCAGCGAATCGAGAACCCGTACCTGCCAGCCGCGCTGCAGCGCCGCCTCGACAATGGTGACGCCAATGAAGCCGGCGCCGCCGGTGACCAGGAGTTTCACGCCGGGCCTCAGGCTTCGCCGCGGTGCATCGGCCAGGCCGGGGCGGTGGGGGCGGTAGCAGAGCTGGCGGGTGCAGCAGCCGGAGTGCGCGTGAGGACGGCAGCTACTTCCGCTGCGGCAATGAGTTCGCGCGGTGCATAGTCGGCCGGGATGGCGCGGATGATGGCCTCGATGGCCGCGACGATACGCGGCTGGGCTTCGCGCAGGCGGGTGAACACCAGCCCGGCGCTGAGTACCTCCTCGTCGCCGATGGCGGGGGCGAGCCCGGCGTCGCTGTCGGTGACGAACGACAGGTTGACGGTGCCGATACCGAGTTCTGCGGCCAGTGGAACCTCAGGGTAGAGGGTCATGTTCACCAGGTGGGCGCCAGCGGCGCGGAACCAGATGGACTCCGCCCGTGTGGAGAAACGCGGACCCTGGATGATCACGATTGTGCCGCCGCTGGTGACGGATTCGCCGATGCCCACCAGTGCACCGCCGGCAATGGTGTGCAGGGCGGGGCAGAACGGGTCAGCGGCGGCAAGATGCTGCACCGAACCCGAGTCGAAGAACGTGTCGGCGCGGCCCCAGGTGCGGTCGATGAACTGGTCGGGGAGGGCGAGGGTCCCCGGCGGGTAGTCCGGGCTGACGCCGCCGACCGCCGCGCTGGAGACGATGGCCTTCACCCCGATCGAGGCGAGCGCCCAGATGTTGGCCCGGTAGTTGATGAGGTGCGGGGCGACCGAGTGGTCGCTGCCGTGCCTGGTGAGGAAGGCGACCGTTTTTCCGCCGAGGATGCCGATGGTGACCTTCGCGGTGCCGTACGGGGTGTTGATGGTGTGGGCGTTCGAGGCGCCCTCCTCGAACAGTTGGTACAGGCCGGACCCACCAATAACGGCCACCGTCGCCGACGGGCCGGGGGACGTGACCGGGGTGGCGGTAGTCGCCGGGGAATCGTTGTTCATGCTTCCAGTCTCCCAGCGAACGGCGTGCACGCACCCATAACCACGCGGGGCTCTGCGCCGGATCGTGTCTCGACCAACACCCGATCAGTGCACCAGCGCGACCTTGGCGATGGCGACCAGGGATGAGGCCACCGCGATGCCGACGCCGACAAACACAAAGCGGCGCGAGCTCGGTCGTCCGCGGAACCGCTCGGCAGTGGCCCCGATCAATCCGATCCGGGCACAGATGAAGAGTTCAGCGGCCAGCTGGACCCCACTGCCCGGCCATAGCATCCACGCACCGCCGGCGAGCATCCCGATCGGCACAATCGCGGCGGTGACGATCGGGAGGGAATCCCGGGCGGCCGCCAGCGCCGCCGAAACCACCGAGCGGTGCCCGTGCCCAACCCGGCGCCCGAGGAGGTCGGCGAACGCGTGGGCGACGAAGGTGGACACTCCGGCAGCCATGATGGTCAGCGCGCCGTGCCAGCTCAGCGCCGCCTCCGGCAGCAGGGTGAGCAACGCCCCGAGGACAACAAGATTCCCGTAGACGTACGCGGTGATCCGGCCGGATGCTTCCAGCCGGCTCAGCGGCGCTGTCTCCCAGAACATCCACCAACGGTGCGGGGATGCTGCGAGCCGGTAGCTCTCGCGACCGCCCCCTATGACCGGTGACGCCGCGGTGGAGACAGGGATGCGCCCCGCCGTGGGGCGCTCGAGGAGTGCTGCGGCGGAACCGGTGTGCGGGGGAGTTGTCATGGCCCCACGGTAGGAACGCTGGCTATGCGGCGACTATGCCGAACCTCCGGGAGCAGTGACAGAACCTAAGAGTCGCTGAAGAGGTGCGGGATGAACGGGGTCCAGCGGGAGGGAGCTGCGCAATAACGCGGGCCCGAGCCGCAGCATCCCGTCGCTGAGGGGTTCGGCGCGCATTCCGCCCCGCCCGCGCAGCGCCCGGAATGCGCCGGGGGCAAGCACAACGTCCATCCACGCGCAGGGGTTCGCCGGGCGGTTCAGCTGGAAGAGTACCGGGCCGTCACCGGTGTCAAGGCTGATGGTCGCGCCACGCATCGAGTCGATATCGACGCCAGCAAGCAGGATGTTGCGCCGGGTGGCGACCGGATCGAGAGGATCGGTGAGGCCGAGGTCGACGCGTACCGCCTCGAGAGCTTCGGCGGCCATCAGGGTCACCGAGGCGTTTCGGTGCGCTGGCTTGCCGAAGTAGCGGTCGCCAACGATGCCGAGGTTCGCCCGCACCTGGATGCTGGGATGCACTTCCTCGGCGGTTGCCGGAAGGGGCCCGGCAGACGGACGGCCCTCATAGCGGGAGGTGGGGGAGGCCAGCAACATCAGTATCGTCACCTCGCGGGCGAAGGGAAGAGGCTGCACAACAGGTCAGGGTACCTGCTGATCCGGGGAAACCGCAGATGAGAAAGCGCTCATGTTCGTCTCACCGGAGCCTCACCGGCGCCGGTGAGAGTAGTCACTACGCCCCGCAGACGGGGCGCCGCGGGCACCAACGCCGTGCCACCCCAATGAGAAAGCGTGTGATCGTGACTCGAATCGCCCTCTATTCCCACGATTCCATCGGCCTCGGGCACGTGCGGCGCAATCTCGCCATTGCCCACGCCCTCAGCTCCACCCTTCCGGGGCTCACGGGTGAGGCGGTCAGCGGGCTGCTGATCACCGGCCAATCCGACGCCACTACCTTTCCGATCCCCGCGGGCTGGGACTGGCTTGTTGTGCCTGGGCTGACCCGGGGCGCCGAAGGATACGAATCCCGCCACCTGCACTTGGGTATGCCGGCGCTGACCACCATGCGCGGCAACATCGTGCGGGTGGCGCTGCGGGACTTCGCCCCCGACCTTGTTATTGTCGACCGGCACGCCCTCGGGGTGCACCGCGAGTTGGAAGGCGCCCTCGCAGCGCTGCGGTCCACCAGGCCGGACTGCGCCATTGTGCTCGGGCTGCGGGAGGTACTTGACCGCAAAGCGGTCGCGTTGGCGGAGTGGAAAACCCTGGGCGGGCCCCGCGCGATCCGGGCCCTGTTCGACGCCATCTGGGTCTACGGTGACCCCCTCATCCACAACGCCCTGGCCACCGGCGAGATCCCCCCGGCGCTCGCCGACCTCGTTGTGCACACCGGCTACCTGTCGAACGGCCGCCCGCCCGGGAGGAGCAACCACGGTACGGAACCTTTTGTGCTCACCATGCTGGGTGGGGGATCCGACGGCCGGCAATTGGCGACGGCGGCCGCCAAAGCCGAGGTTCCCGCCGGCTTCAGCCACACCATCGTCACCGGCCCACAAATGCCGAAGGAACACCGTGCCGAAATCCGCGCCCTCGCCGGGGACGGCACAACGGTTGTCCGCTCCGTCCCCGACGCGCTCGCACTGGCCAGGCAGGCATCCGCGGTGGTGTGTATGGGCGGATACAACACTGTGAACGAGGTGATGAGCACCACCGTTCCGGCCCTTGTTGTCCCTCGGATCCACCGGCGACAGGAACAGGCGATCCGGGCGACGGCGCTGTCCGCCCACGGTCTTATCGACAGTTCCCTGCCCGATGCCGTCACCCCCACGCTGCTCGGCGACTGGTTCGCCGCCAACGTCGGCCGTGAGGTGCACCGCACCGGCGTTAACCTCGACGGCCTGCGGAGGGTCGGCACCCTCGCTGCGGCCCTACTGAACCAGTCCGCCCTGACGAACGCTGCCACGGAGGTACGCCATGCTGTCTGAAACCACCACCGAGGGACGTGTGGGCTACGTGCTCAAAATGTATCCCCGCTTCTCCGAGACGTTCATCGTCACCGAAATCCTCGCAAGGGAAGCCGCGGGCGAGAACCTCACGATCTTCTCCCTCCGCCCTCCCGTCGACCCGCGGTTCCATCCCGAACTCGCCAGGGTGGGCGCGCCGGTGACCTACATCGACAGGCCGGCAAAACCGACCACCCTGTGGCTGGCACTGCGTGACGCCGCCGGCAGCACCCCGGTTCTCGCCGACGGCATTGCACGGTGTTTGCCGGACCTGCTCGCCGCCGACGTCGACGATTCCGTGCAGGCGGTGCTACTCGCCCGCGCCGCACTGGATGCCGGGGTGACCCACCTGCACGCGCATTTCGCCTCCATGGCGACCACGATCGCCCGACTCGCCTCGCTGCTCAGCGGCATCCCGTATTCCTTCACCGCTCATGCCAAGGATCTCTTTCACGTCTCCGTTGATCCGCGGGACCTCGCGGTCAAGCTGCGCGACGCCCACCACACCGTCACGGTGACCGATTTCAACCTCGTCTACCTGGCCCGGATGCATCCCGCCGGCGTCGACCGCCTGCACCTGGTGCGCAACGGGCTCGAACTGCGGCGCTTCGTTGCCCGGCCGGCTCGGCGACGGACGACGGCCTCCGAACCACTACGCATCGTCGCCGTGGGGCGCCTGGTCGAGAAGAAGGGGTTCGCCCTGCTTGTTGAGGCCGCGGCCCGCCTGCGGGAGCAGGGAATTGCGGCGACCGTAACCATCGTGGGCGACGGCGAACTGCGCACCGAACTGGCGGCGCAGATCACCCGTTTGGACCTGGCCGCACACGTGCACCTTGCCGGGTCCCTTCCGCAGAACGAGGTCAGCGCCGTTGTTGCAGAAGCCGACGTGTTTGTGGCGCCCTGCGTGGTCGGGGCCGACGGCAACGCAGACGGACTGCCGACTGTGATCCTCGAAGCGATGGCACTGGGGGTGCCCTGTATCGCCAGCGACGTCACCGGGATCCCCGAAGTTGTGCGCGACGGTGAAACCGGGCTGTTGGTCCGCAGCGGCAGCGTCGACGAGCTTCTGCAGGCGCTTGTGCAGGTGGCGAAGCCCTCGTTCGATGCCGGAGCGATCACGGCCAAAGCACGACAGTTTGTGGAAGCGGAATTCGACTCCACCCTGCAGGCCGCCCGGCTTCGCGCCCTGCGTCGCCGCGATGAAGCATCCGTGGGGCAGCCCGCCACCAGCATGCACCTCGGTACCGTCGAAGGGATGGTCGCCTGATGAAGATCGCCTACATCTGTGCGGACCCCGGCATTCCCGTCTTCGGGACGAAGGGCGCCTCCGTGCACATCCAGGAGATTGTCCGCGCGTTCCGCCGTCGCGGCGACGACGTCACCATCTACTGCTCCCGTCGCGGCAACGTCGTCCCAGCCGACCTCGCGACCGTGGAGGTCGTCGAGATCGCCGTCCGCGCCCCCGACGCCGCCAGCCGGGAGATCGCCATCGCCGCGACCGCCCGGCTGCTGGCCGCCGCCACCATCGCCGATCGCTGCGACCTCCTCTACGAGCGCTACTCGCTGTTCAGCACCGCAACAGCAGAGGTCAAAAAGGCCATCGGGGTGCCCTGCATCCTCGAGGTCAACGCACCCCTGATCCAGGAACAGCAACACCACCGCGTGCTGGCGGACGAGGACGGTGCCATCGCGGCAACCCGAAGCTGTGTCGCCGCCGCCGACGTAGTTGCTTGCGTCTCCGAGTCCGTCGCGGACTGGATCGCCGAGCTCAGCGGAGGACATGCCGCCGAACGAACCCTGGTAAGCCCGAACGGTGTCAACACCACACGGATCACCCCGGCACGCAGCAGTGACACCGGCCCGGCCAGCGCCGCCTTCACCATCGGGTTTGTCGGAACCCTGAAACCCTGGCACGGTGTCGACGTGCTGCTTCGCGCGGCAACCCTCGCGGCCGCACGGTATCGCGGCGCGCAGCGCTGGCGCCTGGTCATCGCGGGTTCCGGCCCGCAAGAGGAGGCACTGCGCCACCAGGCGCGCGAGCTGTTCAGCACGGAGGGCGGCCTCACCGTGGAGTTCACCGGAGCCGTCGCCCCGGAGGAGATTCCGCAACTGCTGCGCACCTTCGACGTCGCGGTCGCCCCGTACCCCCAGGCCGCCGCGGCCGACCAGTATTTCTCCCCGCTCAAGGTGTACGAATACCTCGCGGCGGGCATCCCCGTCATCGCGTCGGCGATCGGCCAGATCCCCTCCATCATCAGCCACACCGAGACGGGCCTGCTGGTGCGCCCCGGCAGCGATGAGGATCTTGCCGCCGTGCTGCTGGCACTGCAGGCGGATCCGGGACTGCGCAGCAGGCTCGGCACGGCGGCCCGCACGGCCGCCGTCGACCGCCACGACTGGGGTACCGTGCTCGCCCGGGTACTGGCCCCCCTCGAGCTGGCGACGCCGAACCACGCGCCGCCGGTCCACAGCCAACAGGAAGCGGTAACCCGATGAGCGCCACACCCCGGCCGGGCGTCCGCGTCGGCCCTCTGCGACGCACCCTGCGCACCGTACGTCCCCACCTCGGCCAGCACCGCCTGCTGATCGGGGCGGGCCTTGCCGCCCTGTTCGCCGAAGTGATCCTTCGGGTACTCGAACCCTGGCCGGTCAAAATCGTGGTGGATGCTGTCACCGCCAGCCTCGGCGCAACCCTCGGTGCAGCATCCGGGACGCCAAAGGCAACCATCGAGCTGCTCATCGCCTGCGGCCTGATCCTGGTCGGGCTCGTCGCCCTGCGCGCGATCACCAGCTACCTGTCTACCGTGGCCTTCGCCCTGGTCGGATCAAGGGTCGCCACCGACCTGCGGGCGAGGGTGTTCGACCACGTGCAGGCACTGTCTCTTCGCTACCACTCGGTGTCCTCCGCCGGCGACACCGTGCAGAGGCTGGTGGGCGACATCGGCCGGCTGCAGGATGTCGCCGTCACCGCCGGGCTTCCGCTGGTGGGAAACATCATCACCCTGATAGTGCTCACCGGCGTGATGGCGTGGCTCGACCCGCTACTCACCGCCGTTGTTGTTGTCGCCGCGGCCAGCTACCTGCTGGTGTCGCGCCCCAGCGCACGCGCCATCACTTCGGCGTCCCGGAAAACCCGGAAAGGGGAGGGCGCCCTCGCCACGACCGCCTCGGAAACCCTCGGCGCCATCCGCGTTGTGCAGGCGTACGGACTGGAGCAGGTGCTCGCCGGGGCATTCATCCGCGGCAACCAGACCGCCCTGACCGAGGGTGTCGAAGCCCGGCGCCTCGCCGCCGGGCTCGAGCGACGCACCGACGTCATCGTGGGTTTCGCCACGGCGATCGTGCTCGCCGGCGGCGGCTGGCGCGTACTGGACGGCCAGATGACCACCGGCGACCTTGTCATTTTTATGATGTACCTCAAGATCGCGATGAAGCCGCTGCGCGACCTGGCGAAGTACACCGGCCGTATCGCCCGCGCCGCAGCATCCGGCGAGCGGGTCGCTGACCTGCTCGATGAGCGCGTCGACGTCGCCGACCGCAGCGGCGCCCTCCAGCTTGGCCGGGTGCGCGGGGACATCCGCCTCGATGCCGTCTCCCTCGCCGACGACCACGGGCGCCCGCTGTTCGACCGCCTCGACATCGTTATCCCGGCCGGCCAGAACATCTGCATCCTCGGACCCTCCGGCGCCGGCAAATCGACCCTCGTCGGACTGCTGCTTCGCCTGGTCGACCCGGACAGCGGAAGTGTGCGTATCGACGGAACCGACCTGCGCGACGCCGCCTTCGCCAGTGTGCGCGCGCAGGTGTCCGTCCTCCTGCAGGAATCGGTGTTGTTCGCCGCCACCGTGCAGGAGAACATCCGGTACGGACGACTGGATGCTTCGCTCGACGACGTGCAGGATGCGGCCCGCCGGGCAAACGCCCACGACTTCATCAGTGCCCTGCCGGAGGGCTACAACACCGTTCTGGGCAGCCGGGGCAACACCGTCTCCGGGGGCCAGCGCCAGAGGATCGCCATCGCGCGGGCGATGCTCCGCGACGCCCCGATCGTGATCCTCGACGAGGCGACCACCGGCCTCGACCCTGCCGGCCGTGCGCTGGTGGAGCGGTCGCTCCAGACCCTGACGGCCGGCCGCACAACACTCACCATCACCCACGATTCCCAGTCGGTGCTGCGGGCCGACCGGGTGTTGTGGCTGGAGGAGGGCCGAATCGTGGAAGACGGATGCCCCTCCGAACTGGTGGCACGGCCTGGCAGCAGGCTTGCCGGCTGGTTGTCCGCCCAGGGCATCGCCGGGGCGAACTCGTGACCACGGCGCAGGAGGGGCGCCACGGCTCACTACCCACGACGCCCACGGCCACTACGGCCAATACGGCCACCACGGCGGCCGCGATCGCCGGCCTCACCGCTCGTGACACCGCGCTGGCCGCACTGTCGGCCGTCCTCGACCCCGGCCAGCGTTGTGCTGCCCTGGATGCTGCGTCGCACATCACCCGGCTGCGCTACAAACCCGGATCGAGCGTTGTCGCATCGCTGGCCATCACCACATCGTCCGGCGACACCGGTACGGGGTGGATCGCCGCCTACGCTGACCCCACGAAGGCACACAAAACACTGGCGCGCGCACACCGTTCCGGATTCTCCGCCAGGGCCGTGGACGGCGTTCCCGGCGTGCTGGTGGGGGAGACCTGCGCTGACCGGATGTTGTCCCTTCCCCTGGCGGAGATCCGCGCCCTGGCGCCCGACCTCCTCGCTGACGCCACGGTGCTTCGGCACAATCCGCATCGACGGGTGGTGTTCCGCAGCAGGCGGGAGGGCACGCCGGTGGTACTGAAAGTCTCCGCGGCCGACGGCGACAGGGCTGTGGCGGATGCTTGTCCCGGCGGCAGCGCGGCCAGGCAGAGCGCCCTCAATACCCTGGAACGCGGCGGGGTCGCGGTGCTCCGACCCCGCGCAGTGCACGGTGTGCCCGGGGTCGAGACCGTGCCGTGGTGGGGAGACGGGGACCTCGCGACCCTTGCCGTCCCCGGCGCGGCCGACACGGCAGGACAGCAGCTTGCGGTGCTGCACAACGCTCGGCCGGCCGACTTCCTCACGTTGTCCGGTGGCGTCGACCACGGCGCCGCCAGCCGGGCGGCCGCGCAAGTGATCGCGACGATTCTGCCGCAGCACACCGAGCGGGCGGCGCACCTTGCGGCAGCGCTGCAGGGCGCCGCCGCTGCCCTTCCGCCGCGGCGCCACGCCCTGGTGCACGGGGACTTCTCACCAGACCAGGTGCTTGTTGGCAGTGGAGACGTGCGGCTCATCGACTTCGACCGGGCGGGCATCGACTATGCCGAACGGGACCTTGGCGCGTTCGCCGCCAGCGCCGAACTCCTCGGGTGCCCCGCGCTCGCCGACAAGCTTCTCACCGGATACACCGACGCCGGCGCGACCTTTGACAACACCGCGCTACACCTGTTCACCGCGCTGGCCCTGATGCAGCGGTCGGTCGAACCCTTCCGGGCGCAAACCCACGACTGGGCTGCACAGACCGCCCGGATTCTGGACCTCGTCGAACGTGAAGTGGCGCTGTGCTGAAGCATCCCGCTCCGCTTCCCGCCTGCGTTGCCGACGAGACCGGTGCGCCGTGGACCATCACCCGCGCCTGGCCAGGACGCGACAACTCCGTCAGCTTCGAAGCATCCTCGCCCCGCACTGCGCATGTGCGCGGCGGCTCATCCTCCGCCGCGACCGGGGTGACCCTTGCCCCGCTCGCGCACGACGCCCGGCTGCCCGGGCTTGCCCCCCTGACAGCTGACGGAACGGTTGTGGTGCATCGCCCCGGCCGGCGCGCGGTGGTGCGAACAACGGACGGCAGCCGATTTATCAAAGTGGTCCGGCCCGGTAAAGCCGGCGCCGTGGTGGAGGCCGCGCGCCGCGGTGCCCACTTCGCGGCCGCCTTCCGGATTCCCGCCGTACTGCAGAGTTCGGCCGAGTCCGTCCAGTTCGAGGCGATCAGCGGGCGCACCCTGTACTCCCTCGGTGCCGATCCGCTGGTGGATGCCGCGGCCTGGGCCCGAGCCTGGGCAGCGTGGTCCACCGCCTGGTCCACCACCATCGCAGCATCCGGCGGCATCGTCACCCCCGCGACCGCCCTCCTCCCCGCGGGGCCCCTCCCCGGGTCGCACACCGCGGAGGCAGAGGTCGACGTGGTGCGCACCTGGGCCGCCCATGCCGCGCGACTCGAGCGATCTTCCACCGCGGCGACGCTCCTGTCGGACACCGCGGAGCGGGTTGCCGACCGGCTGCTGCACTCCGCAGCAGATCCGCTTGTGCCGAGCCACCGGGACCTGCACGACAAACAGGTGCTCTGGCACCGCGTCGACGGGCTCGGCCTGCTCGACCTCGATACCGCCACCCACGCGGAGGCGGCTCTCGACCTCGGCAACCTTGCCGCCCACCTCCAGCTGCGCCGGCGCCAGGGACTGTGGGATGCGGCACGCACCGGCACCGCCCTGGCGATGGTGCGGCAAGCGGCCGATCGACTCGGGGTCGACCAGCGTCGGTTGTCAGCCTACGAAACGGCCGCCCGCTTTCGGATCTCCTGCGTGTACGCCTACCGGCCGCGCTGGAGCGCACTGGCCGCTCAACTCCAACGGGAACTGGCGCAGGAACTCGCCGGCGCAGCATCCCATGCACCTAGATGAGAACACTCTCATCTCGACCTGGCGGCGTTCTCATTCGCGGACGTCATGCTGAGGTATAACCAATCCGGGTGGCGTTTCACGGCACACGGCGATCGGAAGCAGGCAGAACGATGAAACGACGCACCTTGATGACCTCGCTGTCCGTCGCGGCGAGTGTGGCGGCAATCACGCTCGGTGCCGTGACCGTGGCGAATGCGTTCTCGGTCGGCGACGAGGCCGGGACCACGCTGGATGTTGCACCCATCGTGGGGACCGGTTCCGGGTCGCTCTCCGGGGACCCCGCCACCCCGGCGACCGGAACCCCCGGCGACCCGACGCTGCCGGTACCCGGCACGGATGACGGGTCTGGAGCCGCGGCACCACCCCAGGTGCCGACCGAATCGAGTGCGCCGGCACCAGCCCCGGAACCCGCCGCGCCCCCGGCTTCCTCCACCGGGGTCACCGCGGTCAGCCCGCCGGCCCCGGCACCCGCCGAGGACGATGATAACGACGACGATCCCGATGACGACCTCGACGACGATGCGGGCGATGATGCCGGGGACGACGACTAAGACCTGCCGCGGCGACGCGCGGTTCTATCCGCCGAGCCGGTAGCCCATCCCGCGGACCGTCTCGAACCGGTCGGCGCCCAGCTTGTTGCGCAGGTAGCGCACATAGACGTCGACAACGTTCGAGCCCGGGTCGAAGTCATACCCCCACACACGACTGAGCAGCTGCTCACGGCTCAACACCTGGCCGGGATGGCGCACAAACTCCTCGGCGAGGGCGAATTCGCGGGCGGACAGGTCGATCGACCGTCCCTCCACGGTCGCCCGCCGGGTGCGCAGGTCGAGGTGAAGGCCCCCGTGCGCGAGCTCCGGGTCCGGTGCCTTGTCATCGTCGCGTACCCGGGCGCGCACCCGGGCGAGCAACTCGTCAAAGCGGAACGGTTTCGCAATGTAGTCGTTGGCGCCGCTGTCGAGCCCCGCAACCATGTCGTCCAGCGCTGACCGTGCCGTCAACATGATGATGGGCATGGTGGCACCCTCGGCGCGCAGGGTCCTCAGTACGGAGAAACCATCACGGCCGGGCAGGCCAACATCCAACAGCAGCAGGTCGAAGCCGCCCCCGCGGCCCAGCTGCAGGGCGTCATCCCCGTTGGCCACGATCATGGTGGAGTACCCGCTGGCACGCAGCCCCTTCTCGACAAAGGAGGAGATGCGCTCCTCGTCTTCCGCAATCAGGATGCTAGTCATTCGGGCCCTCTCGGTGGCGGCGGAGTCGATTCGTTATCGAGCGGGATAACGATGGCGAAACGGGAACCGCGGCCGACCACACTCTCGAGCGTGACCTGGCCGCCGTGGGCCCGAGCGATGGCGCCGACGATCGCCAACCCGAGCCCGGAACCGTGGATGCCACGTCCGGGATCGGCTCGACCGAAACGTTCGAAGACCCGGGTGCGCGCCTCAACGGGAATTCCCGGTCCGGAGTCGGTGACCCACAACTCCACGGTCGAGGCGCCGAGGGAGCTGCCGATCATAATCGGGGTGCCCTCGTCGGAGTACTTGGCCGCATTCTCCGCCAGCTGCAGCCAGGCCTGGGTGATCCGCTGGGGATCGAGGGTTACCCTGGCCGCCGCGCTCCCGGCGAGGGTCCAGTCGTGGCCGGTGATACCGCGGGCCTTGGCAAGCACCGCGAGGGTCAGTTCCTGCACGTCGGTGGGGGTGCGTTCCGGGGCCCCACTGCGCTCGGCCTGGGCAAGGTGCGAGATGTCGTCGACGAGTGCCGTCATCCGGTCGAGCTCATCCACCGCGAGGGCCCGGGTGGCCTCGACATCGGTGATGTCGTGCGGGTCAAGAAGTTCGAGGTGACCCCGCACGATAGTGATGGGGGTGTTCAGCTCGTGCCGGACATCATCGAGCAGGCGCTGCTGGGCGAGGAAGGACGTCTCGAGCCGGCCCACCATATCGTTCACCGTGCGGGTCAATTCAGACACGTCGTCACGCCCCGCCACCGGGATCCTCTCGTGCAGGTCGGTGGCGGTGATGCGGGATGCTGCGGTGCGCAGCTGTCGGATCGGGCGCATCAGGCGACCGGCAACAAACCAGCCGACCAGCCCGACGGCGACCACGGTGCCGAGCGCGACCACGAAGTAGATCGACATCACACTTTCCAGGTCCGCAAGCTCCGATTCCAGCCGCACCGCCGTGACATAAGTCCCTTGGCCGGTGATGCCCTCGAGGGTGAACGGAACGGCGACATAACGCAACGACCCGAGGTCGGAAACGGCGGTGCCGATAACACTCTGGCCGTCCTCGGTCTCGGCGACAATGCGGGCCAGCAGGTCGTTGTCCTGGCTGATGTCAAAACTCTGGGCGATACCAGGGACATATCGCGGTTGCCCGTCCACGATTCCCACGGTGCTTTCGAAAGTGTCTGGAAGTACCCGTTCGAGGATGGCGATCATCGCCTCGTCCAGGTTCCTGTATTCGGGAGGCGCCACCGTCACCTCATCAGCGGTGGCCGAGCCAGGGGAGCCGGTTGCCGGCGCCGCGGCGGGTGCTGCGCCATCGATCACGGCCCTGACCGAGTCGAGGCGGATCTCCAGTTCGTCATCAACAGCGGCCACAATCCGCTCCCGCTGCAGCAGGAAAGCCGTGCCTCCGGCTGCGCCGAGGCCGAGCGCGGTCACCGCGAGCATGGCCGCCAGGATCCGGACCCTGACCGACAGGACCGGTCTGCGAACGGCATCCGACCCCCGCTTTCGCATGCCCACCATCACTCCAGTATTCCGTAGGCCGCTGGAACAGGCCGCAGCCGGTAGACTTCTCTACCTATGGCACATCTTCTCGGGGCGGAAGCTCTTCATCTTGAGTATCCGAATCGGGTCATTTTTGACTCCGTGACAATTGGCATCGACGAGGGCCAGCGCATCGGCATCGTCGGTCGCAACGGCGACGGCAAATCGACGCTGATGCGTCTGATGGCCGGCACCCTCGAGCCCAACAGCGGCCGAGTGACCCGCCGCGGCGGCATCCTGCTCGGCATGCTCGACCAGGCAGACGAAATGGACGACGACTTGACGGTCGCCGCGGCCATCGTCGGCGACCGGCCCGAGTACGAATGGGCAAGCGACCCGCGTGTGCGCGACGTACTCGGCGGACTCGTCGAGGGCGTTCCGTGGGAGGCCCGCATCGGCCAGCTCAGCGGTGGCCAGCGTCGCCGTGTCGCGCTCGCCGCACTGCTCGTTGGCGACTGGGACATCATCTTCCTTGATGAGCCCACTAACCACCTCGACGTCGAAGGTATCTCCTGGCTCGCCCAGCACCTCAAACGCCGCTGGTCGCAGGACGCCGGAGCCCTCGTGGTCGTGACCCACGACCGGTGGTTCCTCGACGAGATCTGTACAGACACCTGGGAGGTGCACGATCGCCTGATCGAGCCCTTCGAGGGTGGCTACGCCGCCTACATCCTGCAGCGTGTTGAGCGTGACCGCTCGGCTGCAGCATCCGAATCGAAGCGTCAGAACCTGATGCGCAAGGAACTCGCCTGGCTCGGCCGCGGGGCACCCGCACGCTCCACCAAGCCGAAGTTCCGGATCGATGCGGCCAACGAGCTCATCGCCAACGAGCCGCCGCCCCGCGACAAGGTCAGTCTCGCCTCGATGGCGATGCAGCGTCTTGGCAAGGACGTTGTTGACCTCGAGAACATCGGTGTTGTCTACGAAGACAAAATCAACGGTGGCTCGAAGCAGGTCCTGAAGGACGTCACCTGGCGGATCGCACCGGGGGAGCGCACCGGCATCCTCGGTGTTAACGGTGCAGGCAAGAGCACCCTGCTCAGCCTGGTCGCCGGTTCCCTGATGCCCACCACCGGAAACGTCAAGCGCGGAAAAACCATCAAGGTCTCGACCCTGACCCAGCAACTCGGCGAACTCGCCGACATCTGGGAGGACCGCGTCAGTGAAGTCCTCGGACGCCAGAAGAGCACCTACGTCTCCGGCGGCAAGGAAATGACGCCGAGCCAGCTGCTTGAGCGCGTCGGCTTCGGCAGCGACGCCCTGTCGAACAAGGTGCGTGAGCTCTCCGGTGGCCAGAAGCGCCGCCTGCAGCTGCTGCTGATCATCCTGGATGAGCCGAACGTGCTCATCCTCGACGAACCGACCAACGACCTGGACACCGACATGCTCGCCGCGATCGAGGACCTCCTCGACTCGTACCCGGGCACGCTGCTTGTTGTCTCGCACGACCGGTACCTGCTCGAGCGTGTCACCGACCAGCAGTACGCGGTGCTCGGTGGAAACCTGCGCCACCTTCCCGGCGGTGTTGACGAGTACCTGAAGCTGCGCTCCGGCCAGCTCAGCGCAGCGACGGCCTCGGCCGCCGCAGCAGCCGGCAAATCCAAAGCCCCGGTCAACAGCAACCGTCCGAAGGGCGCCGAACTGCGCGCGGCGGAGAAGGAACTCGCCGCCGCCGGTCGCAAGATCGAAAAGTCGAACACCCGAATCCAAGACATCCACGTTTTGCTGGCGACCCACGACCAGTCCGACTATGCCGGTCTCGGCAAACTGAGCGACGAGCTCAGCGCGCTGGAGAAGACCATCGGCGAGGTCGAGTCGCGCTGGCTCGAACTCACCGAACTGCTCGCCTAGGCACACGATACGCCTCCAGCACCCCCGCGAAGCTGACCAAAAGTTAGCTTTGCGGGGGTTGCCGGATAGGATCATCGGATGATCAGTGTTACGGGGGCCGCACGGCGAGTGTTGGTGATGTCGGGGTTAGTTGTCGCTTCCGTTGTGCTGTTGACGGGGTGTATTACCGCGGACGACCTCGCGCCCACTCCCACGGCGACCCCGGCACCCACGATCACCATCACGGCACCTCCGCTTCCGGCGGTCACCGTGACGGCAGAGCCGATTCCGGTGGAACCGGAACCCGAACCGGAAGTGACGCAGGAGCCCGTCGAGACGGAGCCAAGCCCGCCGTCGCCCACGGAACCCATCGTGATCACCCTGCCCACCGACTCCGGGGTACGCGGGGCCGCGACGGGTTCTGTCGAGAGCGACTCGTCGGGGATCCCCTACAAGTACACGGTTGCCGCCGGCGACATCGCGGTGGAGATCTGCACGCGCTTCAACCGCTACATCTGGCAGCTTGGCGACGCGGGCGGACAGGCCCTGGCCAGCCCGCAGCTTATCCAGCCGGGTGATGTCATCCTGCTGACCGCGAACGAGCGGCCCGACGGCTACGTCATTCCCGCCCAGTAGTTTTCCGCCGCGCCGCCTCCGGTCGAATCGGCGTGCCGGAGAGCAGTAGTTGGGCGACAGCTGTCGCCCGCAGGAGGCCAATCCGGGGTGTCCCCGTGCGCTTTTCGTCACACTTCGGAACACAGTTTGCTGGGATGCCGCGCGTCACGGACACTGGGAACAATCGGCCACAAACCGGCTAACAGCATGTACCACCAAGGAGTTTTTCCCATGTCTTCAATTCCCCCGAGCGACGAATCAGCCGTCCTCCCGCCGAAGCGCACCAGCGCAGGCAAAATCATCGGCATCATTGCCGCCATCGTTGTCGTGATCGTCGCCGCAGTGCTGATCATCACCAACCTGAACAAGCCGGCCGCCACCAGCGATGACGCAAACCCCGACGCCATCACCAGTGGTCTCGGCTCCGCCGAGGAGCCCGTCAAGATTGGTGTCGTCGGCGCGAGCGACCCCTACTGGACCACCTACAAGGATGCTGCAGCCGAGGCCGGCATCAGCGTCGACATCATCGACTTCGCCGAGTACAACCAGCCGAACCCGGCACTGACCGAGGGCGAACTCGACCTCAACCAGTTCCAACACCTCGTCTACCTTGCGGCGTACAACGCCTCCTCGGGCGAAGAGCTCGTGCCGATCGGCTCGACCGCGATCTACCCGCTCGGCCTGTACAGCGACAAGTACACCTCGGTGGACGACATCCCCGAGGGCGAGACCGTCGCGATCCCCAACGACCCGTCCAACCTGTCGCGTGCCCTCGGGGTGCTCGCCTCCGCCGGCTTGATCGAGCTGGACGCTGAGAACCCGACCTTCGCGACCCTCGACGACGTCGACACCGCAGCATCCAAGGTGCAGATCACCACCCTCGACCCCACGCTGACGGCGACCTCGCTGCCGGACGTTGCTGCCTCGATCGTCAACAACGACTTCCTAGTGCCCGCCGGCATCGATGCGGCCGACGCCATCGCGCAGGACGACCCGACCAACCCGGCCGCGATTCCCTACATCAACGTCTTCGTCTCCGCGGCGGACGACGCGGACAACGAGGTTCTCCTCGACCTCGTCGACATCTACCAGAACACCCAGAGCGTGCTCAACGGTGTTGTGGAGCAGTCCGGTGGCACCGCCATCATCACCAAAACCCCGGTCGCCGACCTGCTCGAAACCCTCTCCGAGGTCGAAGAGAACTCGGCCGCAAGCTAGGCGTTGATTTCCTCCCAGCGTCTTCGATGCCGGGTCCAGCCACAAGCTGGGCCCGGCATCACCCACGTTCGAACCCCAAGGACAAACATGGCCATCGTCGCCCTTACCGGTGTCACCAAAACCTTCCCCGCCCGGGGAAAATCCCAAGCGGAACTCCGGGCCATCGACGGCGTCGACCTCACCGTCGACGCCGGCGACATCTACGGCATCATCGGCTATTCGGGTGCGGGTAAAAGCACCCTCGTGCGCCTGATCAATGCGCTGGAGCTGCCCACCTCCGGAAGCATCGTGGTCAACGGCCAGGAAATCGTTGGTGTGAAAGAGAGCGAACTGCGCAAGGTTCGCCTCGGCATCGGGATGATCTTCCAACAGTTCAACCTGTTCAACTCCCGCACCGTCTGGCGCAATATCGAATACCCGCTGCAGGTTGCCGGCGTCGCCGTGGAGGATCGCAACAAACGTATCTCCGACCTGCTCAAATTCGTGGGGCTTGCCGACAAGGCCGCCGCCTACCCGAACGAGCTGTCCGGCGGGCAGAAGCAGCGCGTGGGCATCGCCCGTGCGCTGGCCACCTCGCCGAGCATCCTGCTCGCCGACGAAGCCACCAGCGCCCTCGACCCGGAGACCACCCGCGAAGTACTCGCCCTGCTTCGCCGGGTGAACGAGGAATTCGGAACCACTATCGTGGTGATCACCCACGAGATGGAGGTCATCCGCTCCATCGCGCACAAGGTCGCCGTGATGGACTCGGGACGCGTCGTTGAACGCGGGACCGTTTTCGACGTCTTCTCGAATCCGCAGACTCCCGCCGCCCAAAAGTTTGTGTCGACCGTCGTGCGCGCCGTTCCGGAAGCGGACGAGCTCGCCGTGCTGCGCGAGCGCCACCCCGGTCGCATCGTGACGCTGTCCTTCAGCGACGGCAGCGCCTCGCAGTCCGAGGTGTTCCTCGAGTTCGCCCGCAACGGTGTCAGTTTCGAGCTGATCTACGGCGGCATCAACGACATCCAGGGCCGCACGTTCGGCCACCTCACCCTCTCGCTCACCGGGGAGGCGGCCGCCATCTCGACCGCCATCGCCCTGGTCTCCTCCACCATCACCGTCACGGAGGTGAACTGACCATGGATGCTCTGATCTCCCTGCAGCCGATTTTCTGGACGGCGGCGGCAGAGACCCTCTACATCGTGGGGCTCACCATTCTCTTCGGCGGGATCGCCGGGCTCATCCTGGGGCTCGGCCTCTACACCACCCGCGGCGGCAGTGTTCTGCAGAACCGTGCGGTGTACACGATTTTGAACTTCCTGGTCAATACGTTTCGACCGATCCCGTTCATCATCTTCCTGGCCGCGGCCCAACCGCTGGCGCGCCTGGCGACCGGAAGCGGTATCGGTAACAACGCCATCATCTTCACCCTCTCGCTTGCCGCCTGTTTCGCCATCGGCCGCATCGTGGAGCAAAACCTGCTGACGGTGGAGCCCGGCGTGATCGAAGCCGCCCGGGCGATGGGCGCGGGCCCGTTCCGCATCATCGGCCAGATCCTGCTTCCCGAAGCGCTCGGCCCGCTGATCCTCGGCTACGCGTTCATCTTCGTCGCCATCGTCGACATGTCCGCCGTTGCCGGGTACATCGGTGGGGGAGGTCTCGGAGCCTTCGCCCTGCTCTACGGCTACCGCCAGTTCAACCCGGTGGTCACCTGGGCGGCGGTGCTGCTGATCATCGTGCTTGTCCAGCTTGTGCAGTTCGGTGCGAACCGGCTGGCACGCAAGGTGCTCCGCCGCTAGCGCAGCGTCGCCCCATCCCGCGCCACACGGCGCCGCTCAGCCTCGGTCTCAGTCGAAATCGAGGCTGAGTTTGCGTAACAGGATGCTGAGGCGTTCCTGGTCGCCCGGCGGAAGACCGTCGAGCAGTTCCGCCTCGGCGCGCAACAGCGTGCTGATCGCCGCATCCACCCGCTCCCGGCCGTGCCTGGTCATCACCACGAGGATGCCGCGACCGTCATTCGGGTCTGTGCGGCGTTCGACCAGCCGGCGTTCGACGAGACGGTCGATGCGGTTGGTCATGGTGCCGCTGGAGACCAGGGTCTGCTGCAGCAGTGCCTTCGGGCTTAGCTGGTAGGGGGAGCCGGCGCGGCGCAGCGCCGCTAGCACGTCGAACTCCCAGGATTCGAGGTCGGAGGCCGCAAAGGCAGTTCGGCGGGCGCGCTCGAGGTGGCGGGACAGCCGGGCGACCCGGCTGAGTACCTGGAGCGGAGTGAAGTCCAGATCGGGGCGCTCGCGGCTCCACGCATCGACGATTCGATCTACTTCGTCGTGTGCGGCCATGTACCCCATTATGTCTGCCGGGTGTGCGAACACCGGGCATCTCTCTTTCTGGCAGACTTGGTACCGCACGAAAGATGTGCAATCCGCCTTGGTGTAATGGCAGCACGACAGCCTTTGGAGCTGTTAGGTCTAGGTTCGAGTCCTGGAGGCGGAGCTTCAAAGAGTCCGGAACATCCCCCACACGTCTTTTGGGCCATCACCGCGGCAGAGTCTTCGCTGGTTCGCGCGGGCCGTTGTGGTGCGCTGAGCCGCGGCGAAGCATCCGCCGGGTCATCGATGCCGGGATAGTACACCGGATGGACGGTATGTGACGCGAACGGTTGACTTTGCGTCTTCTGCTGAATTCCCCGGCCCATCCATTGCTTGTGCACGGGTGGGGTGCGAGAGAATTACCCCATGACCGACCAGAACCTCGCCATAATCATTCTCGCCGCCGGTGCGGGCACCCGGATGAAGTCCACACGGCCGAAGGTGCTGCACACCATCGCCGGCGTTCCGCTCGTTGGCCATGTGCTCGCCACCGCACGCGAGCTCGAGCCGGCCCACATCCTCGCCGTCGTCCGCCACGAACGTGATGCCGTCGCCGCGGCCATCAGCAGCCTGGTTCCCGAAGCGGTCATTGTCGACCAGGACGAGGTCCCGGGAACCGGGCGAGCCGCCGAGGTCGCCCTGCACGCCCTCCCCGCCGGCTTCAGCGGGGATGTTGTGGTGGTCAGTGGAGACGTTCCGCTGCTGGATGCTGCGACTCTCACCGGCCTGATCGCCGCCCACCGGGCCAGCGCCGCCGCCGCCACGGTGCTCTCCGCGATCCTCGACGACGCCACCGGCTACGGGCGGGTCATCCGCTCCACCGACGGCTCGCTCGACCGCATTGTCGAGCAGAAGGATGCCGCTGAGAACGAGCTCGCCGTGTCCGAGGTCAACTCGGGAACGTATGTCTTCCGCTTCGCCGACCTGCGCGACCAGCTCGCATCGGTCGGGGTGGAGAACGCCGCGGGGGAGAAGTACCTCACCGATGTGATCGGGCTGCTGCGCGGCGCCGGCTCCGATGTCGCCGCCGTGCCGGTCAGCGAGAGCTGGATCGTTGGCGGTATCAACGACCGGGTGCAGTTGTCGGAGGCGGCCCGCCGCCTCAACCAGCTGATTGTGCGCGGCTGGCAGCGCGCCGGGGTGACCATCCTCGACCCGGACAGCACCTGGATCGACCTGCAGGCAACCCTCGCCCCCGACGTCGAGCTGTTGCCAGGCACCCACCTGACGGGCCCCACCGTTATCGAGCGTGGCGCGATCATCGGCCCGGACACCAGCCTCGACGCCTGCGAGGTCGGCGAGAATGCAGTGGTGCGCCGCACCGACGCGACCCTGGCGGTCATCGGCGCCGGAGCCACCGTCGGCCCGTTCGCCTACCTTCGCCCCGGAACCTATTTGGGCGCCGGCGGCAAGATCGGCACATTCGTGGAGACCAAAAACTCCACCATCGGTGCCGGCAGCAAGGTGCCTCACCTCAGCTACATCGGGGACACCACCGTCGGGGAACAGTCGAACGTCGGCGCGGGAACCATCACCGCGAACTACGACGGGGTGAACAAGTCCAAAACGATGGTGGGCTCCCACGTTCGCACCGGGTCGCATAACGTGTTCGTTGCGCCGGTTAGAATTGGTGACGGAGCGTACACAGGGGCCGGGACGGTCGTCCGCAAGGACGTACCTGCGGGGGCACTGGCCATCAGTGTCGCTCCGCAACGGAACATGACGGGTTGGGTCGAGACGAACCGCGCGGGGACGGCTGCAGCACAGGCAGCCGAAGCATCCGTCGACGACGTCGTGTAAAACTCCCTCGAATTTCCGGTGGACACAGCGGTATCGAGTGGCTCCTGTGGGTGCCACTTTTGACAATGAATATGGTCGGTTCGCCGGCAGGAAGCGGGATACGTGGCCGAGATTAAAGTCACCGGAGAAAAACGTCTTGTGATTGTCTCCGGCCGGGCGCACCCGCAGCTGGCCGCAGATATCGCCGAGGCGCTCGGGACCGATGTTGTGCACACCGACGCCCGCACCTTCGCCAACGGTGAGATCTACGCCCGCTACGACGAAAGCGTT
>Ga0247735_1000166_pt1 | contig 29881 bp, 28 predicted proteins | sample UWRJL178409R2_FD_180934 | JGI IMG/M metagenome (GOLD analysis project Ga0247735, IMG submission 180934) | Plant litter microbial communities from Arlington Agricultural Research Station in Wisconsin, United States - UWRJ-L178-409R-2 | ecosystem: Environmental > Terrestrial > Plant litter >... | reverse complement strand
GATCCGTCGGTGCTATACGAGGCGGACCTGCCGATCCCGACGCGAGCGCGGGGACAAGTGTTGGTCCAGGTTCAAGCGATCGGCGTCAATCCGGCGGACGGGAAATGGCGCTCGGGGATGTTCGCAAGGTCGCGTTCGCTGCGCTTCCCGCACATTCCCGGTTATGACATTGCGGGCGTCGTGGTGGAGGCCGATGCCGGCGGCATCGCCGTGGGCACGCGCATCGTCGCGATGCTCGATCCGCTAAAACAAGGCGCCTATGCCCAATATGCCGTAACGGAGGCGGCGTCGGTTTCGACGATACCCGACCTGTTGTCGTTCGAACGTGCCGCCGCAATCCCGACGCCCGGGCTGACCGGCGTGCAACTGATCGAGGAACATCTCGATGTCCGGAAGGGCCAGACTATATTACTGACGGGCGCCACAGGCGCGGTCGGCCGCTTCGCCCTCCATGCGGCGCTCGCTCGTGGCGCATCGGTTGTAGCGGCCGTTCGGGAAAAGCATGTCGCGGCAGCGGGGGCACTTGGGGCGAGTTCCACGATCGTGCTCGGCGAAGCATCGTGGACCGGACCGGCCTTCGATCACGTCGCGGATACTGTTGGAGGTGCGGCTGTCGCGGAACTGTGTCGTCATGTCCGTCCGGATGGCCGCATTTGCAGCGTATCGACCACGCCGGTTCCCCCGGACGGCCTGCCCGTCGCGCCCGCTTTCGTCGCCGTCCGTGCTGACGCTCTGCGCCTTTCATGGCTGACGCGAGCGGTCGCCGGCGGCGCGTTATCTGTTGATGTCGCAGGCATTCTCCCGCTGAGCGACGCCGCTGCTGCACAGCGCCGCGTCGAAGCCGGGGCTGCCGCAGGGAAGATCATCTTGTCGCCCGATCACGTTCACGCATCAAGGATATGAAATGCCTTGGGGCACCCATACGCGACGGTTTGCGCATGCTATCCTGCGGCGATTATGTTCCGGAGCTGATAATGACTGACCGCTATACCAAATATGAACGGCTGAAGTTCGATCGCCCGCATCCCAAGGTGCTGCGCATTCGCCTGGACAACGGGAAGATGAACACCGCCGACCACCGGATGCACTGGGAGCTGGCTGAAATTTGGAATGATGTCGATGCCGACCCGGACATTAACGCCGCGATCATCACAGGCAACGACCGGTTCTTTTCGGCCGGCGGTGATTTCGCGATGGTCGAGGATCTCATGAATGACGCCGAGGTGCGCGCGCGCGGGTGGAAGGAAGCGCGCGCGATCGTTTACAACCTCATCAATTGCAATAAGCCTGTCGTCAGCGCGATGCGCGGCGTCGCGGTGGGGGCGGGCCTCGTGACCGGCATCCTGGCCGATATCTCGATCGCCACGAAAGACTGCCGCATCATTGATGGCCATACGCGCCTGGGAGTCGCGGCGGGCGATCACGCCGCGATCATCTGGCCGTTGCTGTGTGGCATGGCACGCGCGAAATACTGGCTGCTGCTGTGCGACACCCTTCTCGGCGAAAAAGCCGCCGATATCGGTTTGATCTCGCTATGCGTCGAAGATGCCGAACTGGACGACAAAGCGGTCGAGCTCGCCACCCGCCTCGCTACCGGTGCGCAATCGGCCACCCGCTGGACAAAGCATTCGCTCAACAACTGGCTGCGTCAGATGGGGCCGACATTCGACGCCAGCCTCGCACTCGAATTCCTGGGTTTCGCCGGCGCCGAACCGCAGGAAGGCGTGCGATCACACAAGGAGAAGCGCGCCCCGGCCTGGCCTGTGAACAGCGCCGTTTGACCTTATCCGGACAGGAGCACGAACCATGACAACCGCTGCGGAAAAGTTTCCCATTCCCGCGCACGTTCCCCCCGAATTGGTCGTCGATTTCGACGCCTATCGACCGATACAGGGAAGCGAACAGTATCACGAACCCTTTTTCGCCTTGCAGCAGAAGGCGCCGGATATCTTCTGGTCTCCATATAATGGCGGCCACTGGATTCTGACGCGTCGCGACCATCTGACCGAGGCGTTTGCGGATTATGCACGCTTCACCTCCAGCAAAGGTGCAAGTCTCAATCCAACGCGGCCGCCCGATGCGCCCAAGCTCGCCCCGATCGAGCTCGATCCGCCGAGGCAGCAGGCTTTTCGCAAACTCTTCGCGTCCGCCTTTATCGTTTCGGCGATCAAGGAGCGCGGCGAGGAGGCACGTGCGCTGGCGATTGAGCTGATAGACGGGCTGAAGCCGCAGAATCACTGCGAGTTCATCAAAGATTTCGCGCAGCATCTACCCATCAAGATCTTCATGCGCATGGTTGATCTGCCCGAGGAGGACCGCACAACGCTACTCCCGCTCGCCAATGCGCAGGTCGTTGCCGATGCGCCCAAGGAAGAGACCATCAAGCTTCTCTTCGAATATACCGGCCGGCATGTCGTTCGGCGGGCCGCCAATCCAGGCGATGATCTCATCAGCAAGATTGCGACCGCAGAAATCGACGGTCGGCCGATCACCACGCAGGAAGCGGTCGGCGTAGCTACCCTGTTGTTGATCGGCGGCCTTGACACGGTCGCGTCGATGATGGGGCATATCATGCAATTTCTGGCCCGCTCACCGGAGCATCGCCACCAGTTGATCGACCAACCTGCGCTCATTCCCGCCGCAGTTGAGGAGTTTCTCCGGCGCTTCGCGCTCACCAATCCTGCGCGTGGGGTCAGCAGCGATATGGAATTTCATGGCGTTCAAATGCGTGCGGGCGACCGGGTCCTGCTGTCGACACCGTTCGGCAGCGTTGATCCGCGGGATTTCGTCGATCCGCTCTCGGTAGATTTCACGCGTAAATCCGGTAACAAGACGACGTTCGGCGCTGGCCCTCATGTTTGTCCGGGTTCGATGCTCGCGCGCCTTGAACTGAAGATCCTGCTTGAGGAATGGCTGCCGCGCATCCCCGACTTCGCGCTCGATCCGAACGATCTGCCACGCCTGAAAACCGGCGTGAATGGCAGCTTCGAGCATCTTCCGCTGGTGTGGTAGAACGCACAGCAGAGTCCTGAAAAATAAAGGGAGCGGGTCCGGATGCCGGAGCCACTCCCTTTTTTTATTACTTCGGTCGCAGTTTCAATCCGAGCTACGCGCCTTCACCATCCGCAAGGGGGTATATGTCAGGACGTGGCCGCCATCCTGTTTGAAGACATGATTGCGCGTGCGCACCAGTCCGCGATTGGGACGGCTGCTGCTACGACGGCTTTCGATCACCTCGCATTCGGCGTGGATAGTGTCGCCCACGAAGGTTGGCCCCTTGATCTTGAAGTCCATATCCAGGAACGCAAAACCGGTATGCTGCATCGTCGATTGAACGAGCAGCCCTTCGATAAAGGAGAATACCATTGCACCGGGAATGACCGGTCGCTTGATATCGCTCTCCTCAGCCAGAAACTTTCGATTCGTGAACAACACCTCGGTCATGCCAGTACAGGTCGTGAAAGCTACCAAATCGGCTTCGAATAGTGTTCGTCCGATTGTACGAAACTTGCGACCGACTGGCAGATCTTCATAAAAGCAGCCGAGGCCGATCATCGGGTATTCATCGTTCGCGCCGGTCATACCCGTCCTTCCTGTTCCCGTCCCAACATCACACGCGCGATCACATTGCGCTGGATCTGGTTCGTCCCCTCGATGATCTGCAACACTTTGGCGTCACGGAGGTATCGGCCGATCGGATATTCAGCCGAAATGCCGGCGGCGCCAAACAACTGCACGGCGTCGCTCGCGACCTTCATGGCGGTATCGCTGGAAAAGGTTTTGGCGATTGCGGCGGCTTTGGCCATCATCTGGCCGGTGATGCCGGAATCGACCATCGCTGCAGCGCGATAGGTCAGTTGTCGCGCCGCCTCGGTCTGGATTTCCATGTCGGCGACCATCCAGCGAATGCCTTGAAAATCGGACACCGTTCGCCCGAATGCCCTGCGACTGCTGATGAACTCGCTGGCATGGTCGATCGCACCCTGGGCCAGACCGACACCCCGCGCGGCTACGATCGGGCGCGAGCTGTTGAGGGCTTCCATCACGCTGCGGAACCCGTCGCCTTCGGGACCGATCCGCTGTTCCTCGCCAACCAAGACATTGTCGAGAAATAGCGGGTTCGATGGTACGCCACGTGCCCCGCTCTTGTCTTCCTTGCGGCCGACCTCGAAACCGGGGGCGTCAGTCGGGACGATAAAGAAGTTGATGCCCGATTTATCGATGCCGTCGACCTTCGCGGCAACCAAAACGAAATCGGACTTGGCGGCGTTCGTACACCATATCTTGCTGCCCGTGATCCGATAGCCGGCACCATCACGAACTGCCCGGGTCTTAATACCCGACACATCCGAACCCGACTGCGCCTCCGTCAGCGAGAAGGCGCCGCGCGTGCGCCCTGCCGCCAGATCGGGAAGGTAGCGGTCCTGCTGCTCCTTCGTGCCGCCGCCGATGATCGCGCCGATCGGCAGCCACTGCATGAAGAGGATATAGGCGGTGTTGTAGCAGACACGCCCTAACTCTTCGACCGCGACGCAGCCCGACAATAAATCGTTCGCTCCACCATAGCTTTCGGGAAAAGGCAGCAGAAACAAACCGAGTTCGCGCAGGAGATCAAACATATCCTGCGGATATTCCGCCGACGCATCAATGTGCGCTGCACGCGGCGCAACCTTTTCGAGCGCAACGCGCCGGACTAGATCGCGCACCGCGACCTGCTGTTCGCTCAACGCGAACATAGCTTGAGACTCTGTCATAAAAAACCGCCCATCAGGACATGGTAAGACCACCGGAAATACTGATCGTCTGCCCGGTGATAAAGGCGGCGTCGTCGGATAACAGGAATGCGATCATTCCGGCATAATCGTCCGGCCGACCAAGACGGCGCAGCGGAATCGCTTTTGCCAGCCCTTCGGCCAAGCGATCGCCGCCGGCCATGTCTTTGGTAAAGTCGGTGAACAGCGGCGTGTCCGTCGGGCCCGGGCACAGCACGTTCAGCGTGATGCCGCTACGCGCCAATTCACGCGCGAGCGTCTTGGTAAAGGCGATGATGCCGCCCTTGCAGGCCGCATAGACCGCCTCGCCCGACGAACCGACTCGGCCGGCATCCGACGCCACATTGACGACTCGACCGACGCCACGGTCCGCCATTCCGCGTACAACGACGTGATGCATCACCAGCGAGCCATAGAGGTTGATGCGGATGACCTTGTCCCAGACGGCCGGGTCTGTATCCATGAACATTCGCGCCGAATCCCAACCGGCGACATTCGCAAGCCCCTGCGTCGCACCGAAGCGCGACTCGAACGCTGTGAGTCCTGCCGTCACCTGGTCACGGTCGCTGATATCGACTTTATAGGCAGCCGCGCGGTCCAGGCCGATACGCTCGGCAGTCGCCTGTGCACCGGCCTCATCCAGGTCAAAGATGCCGACCTTCGCGCCCTCTTCGCCCAGTCGAATCGCGGCATCGCGGCCGATGCCGCTCGCCCCGCCAGTCAAGATAACCGCTTTATCCCTCAATCCCCGCATTCATCCCCTCCTGATCGATCCGGTCCAAATCCGGCGTTGACACTTTGTCTGAACGATGTTCATATAGATGAACGCTGGTCTGTAAACAGAATTATGGCCGCACAGGCGATGCCATGCTGACGAGCGGTAGGAGACGGAGGAACGACATGGACGTTGCCACCCCAAAGCTCACGGCGCGTAAGCATCGTATGCCCGAAACCGTGAAGTCGGCGGTTCGAGTTTTACAAATCCTTGAATATTTCGATCGTCGCCGTGGCCCCGCGACGGTGGGCGACGTCGCTTTCGATCTGGGTTACCCCCAGTCCAGCACGTCTGCGTTGATGCGTAGCCTCGTGGCCGTCGGTTACCTCAGCTACGACGCCCACAAGCGGGCGTTCATGCCGACACACCGCCTGCCGCTTCTCGGTTGCTGGCTTGGCGAGCCGTTCTTTCAGGAAGGCCCGGTGCTGAACGTCGCGCGAGAAATTGCCGACCGCAGTGGCTTTGCGGTCGGCATCGCCCGACGCAACGTAAACAAGCTGCAGTGGATGCATGCCTCGACAACCGTCGACATGTCGGTTGATGACGTATTCAAAAGTGCTACGTCGCTGCTCCATTCCGCCGTCGGGCTAAGCCTAATGGCATCTCTCGACGATCGTCAGGCGCGTGCGCTGATCCATCGCTTGAATGCCGAGGTGGCTGATCTCGCCGACGTTGTGCCGCCTACCGATCTTCTGTCGCGCATCAGCGATATTCGCCGAGACCGCCATGCGTTCGTGAACGAAGATGACACCGCGATGCTCGCAATGACGACCCCGCCGAACGATGGGATCGAAACCGTGTCGATCGCGATCGTCGACCGGTCCGGTCTGCTCGGCGAGCAGTTGCATGAAACCATCGGTATCGCCCGCGAATGCATCGCTCGCTTGAACGGCGCCTATCCGCCACCGGGCACGCTCGCGTTTCGCTACCAGCAGAATCGCGCGCACGCGCAGCAGCCGGTACTCCCGCAGCTTCGCGCCGCCATCGGTTAACCGCGGCGCGCGCCCATCTTGTGCTCAGAGACCGTTTGAGAATGGGTTGATGCGGCGGCTCTGGCGTTATTCGAGTTCGGGATGTGGACCCGAGAGAGCCGTGGCCGGATGGCTGGATTTGAGCGAAGAGCGAAGCGCTACCCGACGGATCTGACGGATGAGGAGTGGCAGTTCATCCAGCCGTTCCTGCCGCCGGTATCGAAGCGCGGGCGCAAGCCGAAGACCGACCTTCGCGAGGTGCTCGACGCGTTGCGTTACCTTGCCCGGACGGGTGGCGGCTGGCGGATATTGCCGAACGACTTTCCGCCTTGGCAGACCGTCTATTGGTGGTTCCGCCGCTTCGTGTGCCGGTTGTTATTCCGGACGATCCACGCCGTTGCGCTGATGCTCGACCGCGAACGCGAGGGCGCGAACAGAGCCCGACTGCCGCCGTTGTCGATAGCCAGTCGATCAAGGCGCCAGCGGCGGAAAAGCGTGGGTTTGATGCCGGTAAGAAGGTCGTCGGCCGCAAGCGCCACATCGCGGTCGATACCGACGGCAGGCTGCTGATGGTCAACCTCACCACCGCGGACATTTCCGACAGTGCCGGTGCCCAGGCGATCGTGACGGCTATCCGGAAGCGGTGGCCGTGGCTCAAGCATCTGTTCGCGGATGGCGCCTACGATCGCACCCGCCTCATGGATGCCGCCGGGTATCGCGACTTCGTCCTGGAGATCGTCCGCCGCACCGACAAGGATCCCGGCTTCAAGGTCCTGCCTCGACGCTGGGTCGTCGAGCGCACCTTCGGATGGATGACCAGATGGAAGCGCCTCGTGCGCGATTACGAGCAGCGCCTCGATGTCTCCGAAGCCATGATCCATGTTGCCCTCGGCAGCCTCATGCGCCGCCGGATCGTCCATCCCTGAACATTCTCAAACGGACTCTCAACGCCCGCTAAAGCTTGGCCGGCGCTTTTCCGTCCATGCGTTGCGCGCCTCCAGATGATCCTCTGTCATGGCGCAGCGGCTCTGGTTCGCCGCTTCCATATCAAGGGTCGCGGCGAGCCCCTCGGCTTCGGCGAAGTTCAGGTTCCGCTTCATCATTGTCCACGCGACCAGCGGCCCGGACGCCAAGGTCGCGGCGAAAGCCGTCGCCTCGGCCATCAGTTGTTCGTCCTCAACCAAACGCGTGACCAAGCCCAAACGATCAGCCTCGTCGGCGCTCAATCGCGGGTTGAGGATCATAAGTTCACGTGCTTTTGCAGGACCCACCAGCCGCGTTAGCGACCAGCTCACGCCGAAATCGCCCGAAAAACCGACGTCGGCAAAGGCGGTCGCGAATTTAGCCTGCATCGATACCACGCGGAAGTCCGCCATCAGCGCCATGCTCAACCCCGCTCCCATCGCGGCACCGTTGACCGCCGCCACGATCAGCTTCGGGCAGCGGTGCATGGCCAGCGCGACCCCCTGCTTATGCCGTAAATCCTCGACGCGTTTCTCGAGCGTCCGCTCGGCGCGACCTGCCAGATCCTTGACGTCGCCACCTGCGCAAAACGCGCGCCCGGCTCCGGTCAGAACGATGACGCCCACCTCGGGCTCGCGGCCCAACCGTTGAAACGCGTCGATCAGTTCATCGATCAACCCATCCGTCAGCGCGTTCATCGCTTCAGGGCGGTTCATCATCAACGTGACGACGCCGCCATTGCGCTTCTCGATCAGGTCCGACATTGCTCACCCTTCACGTTTCGTTTGTCTGCCCGGTCTGCCCAATCACGCCGTCCAAGGGCAAGAACTGCGCTGGGTCATCGTGTATGTGTTGATACCGATTTCATATTCCCGGTAACATACAGCCGGCGACTTGCGGGACGGCCGGAAGCTCGTAAGTTCGCAAGACAAAATTTGGAGTAACGTCGTAATGTTGGCCGCGCCTCAAGTGCAAGAGACCCGTCGGCCGATGCAGGATCCGCCGCGCAGCGTCGCTCGCGTGCTAAGTGTGCTGGAAACGGTGGCGGATCGCCGAGACGGCCTGTCGCTGTCGGAGCTCGCGCCACTGGTAGACACCCCGAAAAGCAGCCTGCTATACATGCTGAAGGGGCTGGTAGCGTCGCAGCACCTGACCGTGCTCAACCAACGCTACCGCCTGGGCGGAGCAGCGTACCGGATGGCGCATACAATTCTTGCTTCGCGCCCGAGCATGTCGCCGGTATTGCATGAGGCGATCGAAGAACTGCTGGAACGGACCGGCGAGACGGCGGTTTTAACCCGCCTTGATCCGGCGACCATGACCGTTACCTATCTGGACGGTATCGATAGCCGGCAGACGGTACGCTACAACGTGTCGTTGGGTTCCAGTCGCCCATTATATTCGACCGCTGCGGGTCAGGCGATCCTCGCCAACGAAGAGACGGCAACCCAGGAACGTTATCTGCGGGAAACCGACTTTCAACAACTGACCCCGCAGACGATCATCGATCCCGATCGTCTGCGCGCGAAGCTCGCGGACATTCGGCTCGCCGGTTTCGCTGTCAGCGTTCAGGAGGGTATCGTCGGCGCGGTCGGCATCGCCGCCGCGCTTGGCGGTGGCGAGGAACAAGGCCGCCGGGGTCTTGCGCTGCTGGTCGCGGGGCCGATCGGCCGGCTCGACAAACGGATCGACGAGGTTTCCCGCATCATCGTCGAGGTGGCGGAAAAGACATCGGCGATGCTGCGCTTTGCGCGTTAGACGCGCGGTGTCACCGGGCGCCGCCGCAGACCTCAAGGTTGGTTCCCGTCGTCATCGCCGAGCGATCCGAGCATAGGAACAGGACTGCCTCGGCGACTTCCATCGGCATCACAGCACGCGCGATGAGTTGACCCCGCGCCGCCATTTCCGCCTGCTGCTCGGCCGTGAACATGCGGTCAACGATCGCGGTCGCGGCCAGGCCCGGCGAGACGCTGTTGACACGAATACCCTGTTCGGCATGAGCATGCGCGGCATAGCGCGTAAGATGGAGCACGGCAGCTTTCGCCGCTGAATACGATGGTGATGCCGATGCCGAGTAGCGGACGCCTGCCATCGACGCCGTGTTCACGATCGCCCCGCCGCCGGGCATCGCGGGAATTTGATGTTTCATTCCCAGCCAGGTCGAAGTGAGCGAAAGCGCAATGGTACGATCCCAATCTTTGCGGGTTTCATCGCACACGCCGACACCCGTGGTTCCGGCCCCGACGTTGTTGACAGCGCAGTCCAATTTGCCAAACCGATCCAGCGTCGCCGCGACCAGCGCCCCCTGATCCTGCTCGGACGTCGCATCCATGCAAAACGTCCGAGCCTCACGACCCTGCGAAACGATTTCGGCGGCCACCGCTTCAATCGCCACCATATCGATGTCGGCGAGCATCACCCGCGCACCGTCAAGCGCCAGCGCAAGCGCCACGGCGCGCCCGATCCCTGAACCCGCACCGGTGACGATCGCAACGCGCCCGTCCAACCGGGTCACGGCACTTCGCTTTCGACTGGCATCGCAGTCAGCGCGGCGATATCCTGAACGGAAACCTCGGCCCAGAACCGGCTCCAGCTCGAGAAACTGGCGGGTAGACGTGGCACGCTGCTCTCATGCCCGGGCCACCCGAGGAAAGGCGCTTGCGGCCGCTCGAGTTGATCGGCGGCATACCAATGACGCTCACGACGTCGCGTAAAGTACCAGGTTTCGCCACGCCTCTCGTAATCGTCGAAGTAACAGATCGCCATCACGTACCAGCCGCCGTTATCCTCATGCTCCGCCCGGCAATAGACGCGACCGGTGGCGTGATCCGCATCGACGAAATCGATCGCTTGCCCGCAAATCTGGTGGATGGAGCGGTAAAAGGTTCGCACCGCCGGCGTGATGATGGCGCGCAGGGCATCGCGCCCTGCGCCTCGGGCACCGCAATCGACATCGGGCGTGAACAACTCGAGCCACGCATCTATATCGCGCCCATCGATCGCCAATGCATAACGGATCGGCAGTTGCTGAATGGCTAACTGCGACTCGATGCGCTCAATCCGCGCCGAAAGGTCTGCCTCGCTCACGCGAGCCGTTCCAGGTTTGCGGGGTCGAACGGCAAGAATTCACGGCGTTCCATCGCTTTCCGCAACCAGTCAGCGTCGTTTAGCAGCGACCGGCCAATGGCGACCAAGTCGAACTCGTCACGCTCGAAACGCGCGAGAAGGCGATCGAGATTGTTGTCGGACGGCTGGCTGCCATCGATATGGGAGGCAGGCTTGCCACTCTTCCCCAAGCCGACTCCGCCGACCGTCATCGATCGGACGCCCGTCAGCTTCCTGACCCAGCCGGCGAGGTTGAGCGACGACCCGTCGAACAACGGCGTATCGAAGAAACGCTGGCTGCAATCGAACAGGTCTACCCCAGCATCCGACAATGGACCCAGCAACGCGGCGAGTTCATCCGGCGTATCGGCCAAACGGGCCCGAAAATCCTGCATCTTGAACTGGGAGATTCGCAACGCGATCGGGACCGCATCGCCCACCTCCGCGCGAATCGCGCGAACCACCTCGGCACCAAAGCGTGCCCGTTCGCCCCCTCCCCCGCCCCACCGATCGGTACGGCGGTTGGTATAGGCCCATAGAAAGCTGTCGATAAGATAACCGTGGGCACCGTGGATGGCGATGCCGTCAAAGCCCACGTGTATCGCGTTGCGTGCGGAGCGGGCATAAGCGGCGATCGCGTCGGCGATCTGCTCCTCCGTCATCGGTGCAGTTTCCAGCAAGGACTCGGCGCGTTTCTCGGGGCGGACGGAGATGGTGCCGTCGGGCGGCCCCCATATTCCGGAGGGTCGTAGTGCCGAACCGCCGCCTGCCTTCGCGCCGGCGAACTCGACGTTCCACATTGCGCCTTGATGCCATAGCTGTGGCCAGATCGGGCAGGATGCGGCGTGAACCGCCTCCACCACGCCACGCCAGCCCGCCAAGGTTTCGTCGCCCACGAGATGCGGGATGCCGGGATTGTCGACCGCCACGGGGTGGTCGATGGCGACCCCCTCCGTGATGATGAGACCGACCCCCCCCTGGGCGCGACGACGATAATAATCGGTCACTGCCGCCGTCGGCACACCGCCAGCGCAGAAATAGCGCGACATCGGCGACATCACGATGCGGTTGGCGAGCGTCTGACCGCGAAGCTGCAAGGGTATCTGCAAAGGTTCGAGCATGATCGCCAGCCTAAACTCGAAGGTGTCGAATGACGAGGGATGGCGCGACACCACGGCCCGATGATCCCATATCGGATATGCGTAATCGTCTGGTCCGAATCGAGATTGTGGGGCCGCCGGACGGGTGGCATCTCGCTGGTCGGAAGGACGCCAATGACGCTCCATGCGCAGACCCGAACCGCCGTCATCGCCGCTACCGGGTGCGACCTGTCGTGGCTGGCGGATTGCCTGCGGGCCAGCGGCTGGTCCTTACGTTTGACCGGCATGCCTGATCTGGCCGATGTAAGCACCGAGTCCGGGATCGACCTGATCGTACATTGCCATCTCCCGCAGTCGGCCACGCCCGCGACGACCGCGGCCATGTCCAGCGAAGCATGGGAACGTATCGCGATGGCGCCGATGCGGCATACGCTGGCGACCTTGCGCGCGGCGCCGACGCTGCTTGATGGCCAGGGCGCCGTCGTCGGGCTAGGACCGGCGTTCGCGCTCAACGGCACCGCCGGGCTGGCCGCCGTGGCTGCGGCGGTCGAGGGACAGCGAACGCTCGTCAAGGCGACGGCACGGCAATGGCTGAGGGGCGCGATCATCTCCAACTGGATCGCGGTAGCTACCGAAGACCTGCTGCCGGATTTGGCTGGCCTCCCGAATCTCGGGCGCTACGCGGTCGGCGAACCGATTCGGCGCCGACCGGGGGCAGAGGCGGTTGCAGCGCTTATCGACGCGCTGGCCGGGATGGCCGGGCGTGCGCTGGCTGGACAAACGCTTATCGCCGATGGCGGCGACTGGATGACGCCATGAAGGATGCTCTGCTGCATAGCCGCGTCGCCGTGTTGACCGGCGTGGGTTCTGGACTCGGCAGCGGCCTCGCGACCGCCTTCGCGACCGCAGGCGCGCGGGTTGCCCTGGTTGCGCGCAGCAGCGGCGTTTCGGACGCGCTTGCCGACAAAATCATCGCCGCTGGCGGCGAGGCGATTGTGCTCCGTGGGGATATTAGCGACGACGAGTCGGTCGGTCGCGCAGTCGCTTCGACGGTAGAGCATTTTGGTGGCCTCGACATCGCGGTCCAGATCGCTGCGCACCCGCGTTCGAGCACGCCGCTTGAACTGTCCGCCATCACCGATGCGGAGTGGGCAACGCAGGGGGACGTGACGCTGACTGGCTGCTTCCGCCTCGCCCGCGCCGCCTACCCAGCACTCCGTGCGAACGGACGCGGGCGATTTATCGCGATCACCTCTGCTTATGGCCTGTCGGGCGATGGCGGCAATCCGATTTACTCCGCTCAGAAAGGCGCATTGCGCGGCTTTGCTAAGTCGCTTGCGAAGGAATGGGGACCGGACGGGATTACCGTGAACCTTTTCGCCCCATCGAGCGAAAGCGAAGCCACCACCGCCTATTTCGAACGCTTTCGCGACGCCTGGGAGGGTTTCCGCAAGGCGATCCCGCTTGGCCGCATGGGTAATCCCGCCATCGACATCGCGCCCGCTGTCGTGGCACTGGCCAGCGACCAGTTCGGCTTCGTCACCGGGCAAACGATCCCGATCGACGGCGGCTTCTATACCACATTGTAGGCGGCGGACCTCGTTTACGGCGTGGCCGTGATGACCGCCGCCGCGACGCGGCGACGCGAGTGGAGCATGATGAACAACGCCGCACCGACGATGATCGCCGCACCACCCAACGTATTCCCACTGGGCACCTCGCCAAAAAAGGCAAAACCCGTTATCGAGGCGAAGACAATTCGTGTATAGTCAATCGGGGCCAGTGCCGTCGCATCACCCATAGACATACCCCGAATGTAACAGGCCTGCGTCACCGTCGACAGCAAACCCAGCAACGCGAGCAGCAACAAATCCGTATTGCTCGGCGTCGTCCATTCAATCGCGGCGACCGGCGCGGTAAACAGGACGCCCAGTATCGCGGACCAGGCGAGCAGGGTCGTCTGCCCGTGATCCTTCGTCATCGACTTGACGCCGACCAGCGCCCAGGATGCCAGCAAGGCGGCGGCGATGCCCGAGGCCGCGCCCCAGCCGATCAGGCTATGCGCGCTCCAGGGTTGCAGTACTACGACGACCCCACCGAACCCCACCAGGGTCGCGATCAGGCGACGGTGAGTCATCCGCTCACCCAGAAGCAGCATTGCTAGCGGCACCTTGAACAGAATGCGTGTGAACGACAGCGCATTCGCCTGCGCGAGCCCGAGTTGCTGATAGGATGTATATGAAAGGATTAGTCCGAAGCTGCTCGCAGCGGATCGCGAGAGCATATAACCCGGGCGCGACGTCCGCAGGATGCGACGCGGCGCTGCAACGATGAAAGGCAGCAATACGATCAGGCTGACGACCTGCCGACAGAAGGTCTGGACAGCGGGCGAGCAACTACTGCCCAAGAACTTCACCATCGCCATCGCAAGCGTGAAGAATATCGCCGCAGCCAGCATCCACATTGCCCCAACCAGGGGGCGTTGGTGCGGCATCTGACTGGCGGGGATCTCCGATCGTGCGGCGTGGCTCTCGTCGATGTATGCGCGCCGGGTCACGCTGCGAGCAATGCGCCATAACGCTTGCGATGCCAGCCAGCGCTGCCGCCCTGATTGACGAGCACCATCGCGCGACGCAGGTATAGCCCGATATCGCTTTCGTCGGCGAAACCGATACCGCCGTGCAATTGGACCCCTTGGCGCGTAACAAGCATCGCCGTGTCCGCAGCGCGTGCTTTTGCCCGCGACACCATGCGGCGGATCGCATCCGCATCCTGTCGGCTGTCGAAGGCGCGCGCCGCCGCATCGATGGCGGCGCGCGCCAGCTCGATCTGCACGAGCAGGTCTGCGCAACGATGCTGAAGCGCCTGAAAGCTGCCGATGACGCGCCCGAACTGTCGACGCGTGCGAAGGTGGTCGAGCGTGATGTCCAAGGCGCGATGGCCGACGCCAAGCAACTCGGCCGCAATACCCAGCCTTAGCCGCTCGATCGTCAGGTCGTCCTCTCTCGCCGGTTGTGCCGGCGCATTCACCAGCGTTACGGTCGCAAGGCTGCGTCCATCCTGCGCGGCCACGCTGTCGATCGACACGTTTGAAGCATGGACGAGCCAGAGCCCGTTGCTGGTATCAACGACGAAATCGTCTGCGGCACGCGCGGAGACAACGCCTTTGCACATTCCGCTCAGCCGGCCGTCGTGCTCGGCAACATCGCCGTCCAGCGCGGGAAGCACCACCCGATCACCGCCGATCACCGCGAAGCGATCATCGTCGCCAAGCGCGGGTGCAATCGCCGTTACTGCGACCAACGGCTCGGGGACGAGGCCGCGCCCCATGATCTCGGCAAGCGCGATATATTCGCCCATGCCTAGCCCGGCACCGCCGGCGTCGTCCGCAACCAGCATCGCGGGCCAACCGAGTTCCGCCATCGTGCGCCAGACGGCAGAGTCGAAATCCCGCTCACTGAAGCGCAGCGCTCGGATGCGTGCGACAGTGTTGTCAGCCGGGACCACCGCGGATGCGCTGTCGCGGATCATCTCGATATTGTCGGCGCGGTCCTGGTCCATTCGTCACTGCTCCCCGGGGTTGGCCCATCGTTACCGGCATCGACCGTTGGCCCGCCACCCGAGTGCCCGCGCGATCACATATGTGCAGTGCCCGCAGCATCAGTTGCTCGGTTCGGGCGGGGGGCATAATCTGCGCCAACGGAGACGCCCCCAGGCGAAGGACCGACTACCATGTTGAAGACCGTACCCACGCCCTCCCCCGTTCGCGACGATTTCGTGCCAGCGGCCGATTACATTTCACCCGACTTTGCACGCATGGAACAGGATCGGTTGTGGACGCGCGCATGGCAGATGGCGGGCCGCGAGGAGGAATTGAATGCCCCCGGCGACTTCATCACCTATGAAATCGCCAGCGAGTCGATTACTGTCGTTCGGAATGCTGCGGGCGAATTGAAGGCTTTCTATAACGTCTGCCCGCACCGGGGTCGGAAGCTGACCAGCGGTTGCGGTCGGATGGGCCGCTTTCATTGCAAATACCACGGGTGGAAATGGGATCTCGACGGTCGCTCGGTTGATGTGATCGACCGTCAGGACTGGGACGGCACGCTCGCCGATTCCGATATCGCGCTGGAGCCGGTGCGGGTCGAGACGTGGAACGGCTGGGTCTTCGTATGCCCGGACGCGACCACGCTGCCGTTGCGCGAATGGCTCGATCCCGCTCCGGAATATCTCGATATGTTCGAGATCGGCAAAATGCGCTACAAGTGGCGGCGGCAGGCAGTCCTTCCGGCCAACTGGAAGGTTGCGCTGGAGGCCTTTACCGAAGGGTATCACGTCCAGACGACCCACCGCCAGTTGCTCGCCTTCACCTCCGATTATACTGTCAGCCGCAAACACGGGCTGCACGGCATGTTCGGTTATGGCCCGGGTCGCCCGCTCGGCCTGCCTTCGCCCCGCCTGGGCGACCCCCCGGCCGATCTTGACGTCCGCGAGGCCGTGGTGAGCGTGTTCGAGGAATTGCTGGAAACCCTCGATACGACAATGACCGAACACACGCTGCGCGCCGCGAAACGTTTGCGTGCGGAAGTGCCCGCCAACGCCGAGCCGATGGACGTCGTTCGGGCGTTCATGCGGTTCAATCGAGAAGAGCATGAGGCCGCCGGCGCGGGATGGCCTGCCAATCTGACGCCGGAGGCGATGGGTAAGGCCGGCACGTCATGGCACATCTTCCCGAACATGGTCTTCTTGCACGGCCCCTGTCACCTGCTTGGCTATCGCGCGCGGCCGAACGGAAACGATCCCGATAGTTGCATCTTCGATGTCTATGCATTGGAGCGTTATCCGGAAGGCAAGGAACCCCGGCCGGAGTTATCGGTCCGCCCCGATATCACCAGTGTCGCCGACTGGGGATTGATCCTGACGCAAGATTTCCAGAACATGGCCGACATCCAGCAAGGCATGAAGAGTCGCGGGTTCAAGGGATCGCGTACCAACCCCAAACAGGAATTGGCTGTGTCGAACTTTCATCGCGCCTTGCACGAGTTCATGGCGTGACGGAACGGTTCGACGAAGAGGTCGATTTCCTGATTGTCGGCTCGGGCGGCGGCTCGTTCGCGGCCGCGCTGGCGGTGAAGGACGCCGGCAAGACGCCACTGGTACTGGAAAAGACCGACAAGGTGGGCGGCTCCACCGCCATGTCTGGGGGCGTGTTGTGGATTCCCGATAACCCGTTGATGAAACGGGCAGGGATCGCCGACAGCTACGAGCGCGGCCTCGAATATCTGGCCGCGACCGTGGGCGGTGCCGATCAGGGCGGAAAGGGTGTGACGCCCGCGCGGACCGATGCCTATCTTCGCACTGGACCCGAACTGGTCAAATATCTCGAAGAAAAAGGCGTCCACTTCCGCCGTTTTGACGGCTGGTCCGACTATTATGACGATCGGCCGGGCGGTGAACCGCGTGGCCGATCGATCGGCATGACGCTGTTCGACACCCGCAAGCTGGGGCAATGGGAAGGAAAGCTGCGCAAGGGGCCGTTCCCCGTGCCGTTCAAGCGCCGCGAGATGCACCGCGTCTCGCTGGCCAAGCGCACATGGGAGGGGCGCATTGCCGCCCTGTCGCTTGCCTTTCGCATGATGCGCATGCGGCTGACCGGCAAGCATCTGGTCAGCGCCGGCACCGCGATCCAGGCGCAGATGCTAGATGCGGCGCTCCGCAACAATATTGACATCCGCACCCACGCCGGCGTCGAGAGTTTCATCCAGTCGGAGGCCGGCGCCGTGATCGGCGTCGTCGCCAATATCGCGGGGGAACCTCGCCGGATTCGCGCGCGCGATGGTGTGCTGCTCAACATCGGCGGCTTCGCGCGCAACCAGGCGATGCGCGATCGCTACCACCGCACGCCGACGTCCGCGCGATGGACCAATGCCAATCCCGGTGACACGGGCGAAATGCTGGAACAGGCGATCGCGCTCGGTGCCGACACCGACAATCTCGACAAGGCCGTGTGGATTCCGGGGTCTCTGCCCCCCGGCGCCGAGGTGCCGCTCATGCACCCGCAGGATCTCGCCAAGCCTTATATGATGCTGGTCGATGCCAACGGCGAACGCTTTTGCAACGAAGCCGGCAGTTACATGGAAACGGGTGAGCGGATGCACGACGTCGTTCAGCGAACCGGAAAGCCCAGTTGGGCGATCCTAGACAGCCGTCATCGCAACAATTACGTCTGGGGCAAGTTCCCGCCGCTGCTGACGCCGTCTGCCTGGCTCGAGAAGGGCTATATGGTCAAGGCAGACAGTCTCGACGAACTCGCCGCCAAGATCGGCGTCGATGCCACAGGATTGAAGCGAAGTGCGGAGCGCATCAGCAATTTCGCCAAGACTGGTATTGACGCGGATTTCAACAAGGGCGGGCGGCACTACGATCGTTTTGGTGGTGACGCATCGGTCAAGCCCAATCCCTGTCTCGGCGAAATCAATCGCCCGCCCTTCTACGCCGTACAGATGTTCCCGGGGGATGTCGGCACCTACGGCGGATTGGTGACGGATGAGGACGGTCGTGTCCTGAAGCCAAACGGCAGCGCGGTCCCCGGTCTTTATGCAACGGGGAACTGCACTGCATCGGTGACGGGCGGCGTCTATCCCGGCGCGGGCGCATCAATTGCGGCCTCTTTTATTTTCGGCCTGCGCGCAGCACGTCGCGCGGTTCGGGCCAATCGCTAGAAATTTGGGTTCTGCCAAATATTCAAGACGGTGATGGAAAATCACGCCGCAATCCCGACCATTCGGGTCGGACGCATCTCATAGGAATACCCAATGGCTGACCGCCCCCTTTCAGGCATCCGCATACTTGACCTGACCCGCGTCCTGGCAGGACCGCTTACCGCGCAAATGCTTGGTGATCTGGGGGCGCAGGTTACGAAAATTGAACGACCCGGCAGCGGCGACGATTCGCGTATCTATGGCGCTCCGTATCTGTCCGATGCGGAGGGCCGGCCGACCCGGGAAAACGCCTTTTATCTCTCGGCTAACCGAAACAAGAAATCGGTCACGATCAATATCGCCACGCCTGAGGGGCAGGATCTGATCCGCCGTCTCGCGGCTGACGCCGATGTGCTTCTGGAAAACTACAAGGTCGGTGATCTCAAACGCTATGGCCTCGACTACGATAGCCTGAAGGCTTCGAATCCACGGCTGATCTATTGCTCCATAACCGGCTACGGTCAGGACGGCCCCTATGCCAAGCGACCCGGCTATGACGCGATATTCCAGGGAATGGGCGGGCTCATGAGCGTAACTGGCCTCCCGGACGGAACGGAAGGGGGTGGCCCGATGAAGATCGGGCCGTCCATCGCCGACGTGCTCGCATCGCTAAACGCCCTGTCGGCCGTCCTCGGCGCGCTGTATCATCGCGATGCACACGGCGGCGAAGGCCAGTATATCGATATCGCACTGTTGGACTCGGTGGTTGCGGCCATGTCGCATTATGCGCAAATCCATCTGATATCGGGCGAGGTGCCCGTGCGACGCGGAACGCAGGGCAACGGCGGGATGCCTGCAGCGATGTTCCCGACCGCTGACAGGCCGATCATGCTGACCGCAGGCAACGAAACCCAATATGTTCGACTTTGCCATGCCGTCGGACATCCCGAATTGATCGAAGATGAGCGATTCCGCACGAACGCCGACCGCGTCCGGAATCGCGAAGCGTTGACCGAAGTGTTCAACGCGATCTTCATGACACGTCCGCGCACGGAATGGCTCGATCGCCTCGACAAAGCCGATGTACCGAGCGGCCCGGTCAATGATCTGGGCGAGGTGTTCCAGGACGAGCATGTGCGTCATCGTGGTCTCAGGGTTGATGTCGATCATCCCCTCGGCCAAGCGTTAGGGCTGATCCGCAGTCCGTTGCGGTTCTCTAAGACCCCGATCGACACCTATGCGCCCCCCCCGATGTTCGGCGAACATACCGACGAGGTGCTCGGCACCGTACTTGGCATCGACGAAAGTCAGCGCGAGCGGCTGCGGCAATTCGGTGTGATTTAGCGTAGTTTCTGATGGGTCCAGGTAACCGACTGATTGCAGCACGGTAAGTCAAGTCGAGGCAGCGTTATGGCATGACAAATAACCTGGGCACCTCGATCCACCCGATAATCCGGGCGGATCGCGGGGCTGAGGGCGACCTTGGTTTCCTGCGGTAGATATACCGCTGACCCGGCGTTGCGACTTCCGCCCGCGTTCGTTGCTCTGGCTGCAATAGGTCGTCTCGACCCAAACATCCAAGGCAGTATTGTCGCCCGTCATCACGTCGCGCAGCATTCGTCCGTCGTAGCGCGCGCCGACCGTCTTGCCCTTGCGGATGGAGCCGAACGTTCGGCAGATCGAGATGCTTGCCTTGTAACAAAGCTCGGGATCGCATTATCCGGTTGCGGCCCGCCATCGGCGGTTTGCTTGGCCCCTTCGGAACTCAGGACAGGCTTGGCGAACTCCAGCGTACAGCGGGCGTCGATCTTTTTGCCGCGCCTTGGCAGGCTCGTCCGGCCGATCTCCGTCACGGCCTCAGAGGCTCATCCTGATCGCCGTTAATGTCTCACCCAGATCGCCGCGCGATACCCGATATGGACCAGGGCGGCATTTTGCCGCCGCCCTGGTCCATTTACCCGTCGTTAGAACCGCACGCCGAGTTCAGCACCAACCTGGCGCGGTTGATTCTGAATGTAGTTTCCGCTTGGAGCGGCATAGATTGGATAAATTTCGTCGGTGATGTTGTTTACATAGACCGACAGACGGGCTGTCGTGGGCCCGAGTTTTATACCATCGACCGTCAAGCGCGCGTTGCCCTGATGACGTTCCAGCGGCCAAACAAACTGTGAGATGCCGATGCGGCCCGTACCGTTTACCTTGTCCGCAAATGCGTAATCGGCATGAGCACCGAGCGTCGCGCCGTTGCCGACGCGAAGGATCGTCCAATCAATTGCCGCACTCGCCTGGAGTTCCGGCGTGTTCTGCACCGTATAGAAGGCCTGAGCCGAGACTGGCAACGCTGCGTTCTGCGCCAGAAGTTCTGGTGGCAGCCGGAACGTGGTATATGCTCCGTTGAAACTCAGTGACAGATCTCGATTGGGACGCATGACGAGTTCAAGTTCAGCACCGCGGATCCGGGTCGTCCCCGGCGTGTTGATCGTATCCACGATACTGGGTGCGTTGAGTGGATCAGGCTGGAAGTTTAGCTGTCGATTGCGAATTTCGTTTTGGAACAACGCGATATTCGCAGTAAGCGCGTGCTCGAGAAACTGGCTCTTTATACCGAATTCGTAAGACCGAACGGATTCGAGGCCAAACGATCGAAAGTTAGGTGACCGAACGCTAACACCCGCTGCCTTGTAGCCCGTCGCATATCGCGCATACGCATTGATGTCTTTCGTCAAATCGAATGCGATTGTTCCCATTGGATCAAATCGGCCAGTCCGAAACGGCGTACCCACATCATTGGCGGGAACGCCATTGTTGAGCGAGCGCAGAAAGTCTTTACGATCATCCGTGTAGCGCAAGCCACCGGTCAAATGCAGCCGGCCATCGGCAAACTCAGGTGACCAGGTCACCTGGCCATACCCCGCGATCGTGCGCGATCGAGCTGAGATTTGCGTGACCCCCGCCGTGCCAAGCGCCGCGCCCGCCAACGTGCCCTTCAACTGAAAAGGGTTAAGCGCCAGAAAATTAGTGTACGTCGGATTGGTGTAAATCAATGAAAAAGCCGTCGAACGGACGTCGAGTACATTTTCGTGATAATAATACGCGCCAAATTGATACTGAAGCGTATCGGTGGATCCGATCAACTGAAGCTCTTGGCTAAAAGCGCGCGATCGAACGCCATTGACGATCGGGGTCGAGCCGCTGATCGCGTACACAGGCGTGTTTCCGGGTATGCCCAGCGGCTGATTTGCATAGGCCGGTTGAATGTTAAGCGACGCGACCGTCGATCCCGACGGTATCAAGAACGGGCTGTTTACGAACGCAAATGCACCACCGAGATTAGCCGGTCCTTCGAAATTCAAAACGCGATAACCCGTAATCGCCTTCAACTGGAGGTGGCTCGTCACGTCATATGCTGCAGTGAACGTGTGCGCATCTGTCGCGGTTCGATAGACGTCTTGGTACAACCCCGTCCATGACGTGTCGTTAAACGTATGAACGTCCGTCTCGGAGTTAGCGCGAAGGGGCGGGATGAATTGCGGATAGGTTGCTGGCGCAAGCGATTTCGGATTGGTCAACGAAAAATAATCGTTCGCTACTTTAGTGATTAGATGCGTATAAGAATAATCAAGTGTCACGTTAGTGGCGGGCCTGAACCGAACCGCTCCGCGGAATCCTGTGTTATTCTGATACCCGAAATTATATTGTTTCGCGACGAGAGGGTTCGCTGCGGTGCCGTTCTTGACATACCCGCCGACGTCGTCGTGCAGGGCATCCAATTTAATCGAGAATCCGGCGAATTCGGGTAGATTGAGATGGCCAACATAGTGACGATTGCCATAATCACCAACCGACACTCGAAAATCGCCGCCGAAAACACCAGTAGGACGACGTGTGACGATGCGGATCGCACCGCCTTCGGCATTACGGCCAAACAAGGTGCCCTGCGGTCCGCGCAACACCTCGATCCGTTCCGGGTCCGACAGGGTGTTGCCAGCCGCCTGTGCGCGACTGACGTAGACGTCATCTTCATATATCGCGACGCCGGGCTCGATCGTACCCTGACCGGGATCAGCGGTCGTCACGCCTCGCATGTCGAGGAGCAGAATTTGCGGATTACCCGCGAAGGGTTGAACGCTGAGGCTGCTGATAGGAGTCCGCGCGAGATCCGCCACGGAGCGGACGCCCCGCGTCTCAAGCTGCGCCCCGCCAAGCGCCGTGATGGAAATTGGTACTCTCTGGAGCCTTTCCTCGCGGCGTTGCGCGGTGACAATGATGTCGCCGATGTCGACGTTTGCCTGCGACGGCGCCACGGGTTGGCTCGACGGCACTGCTGCCGCACTTTGCTGCGTGGTGGACGCGGCCTGATCGGTGGCGACCGGAAGCGTCGTGGTTGCCGGCGCCGTCTGCGCGATGGCCGCGCCCGGCAGCACAAACGCGGTCGCGCAGGTTAAGGCTATCTTAGCCTTCATGGTCATCCTCCCCATCCTTTCCCTAGTCTGATCTCGTACCCTGTCGTGCCGTACATCGGCGGGTTACGGTCTTTCCTCGACGTGCAAATCACCACGGCGAAGATGCTGAGTATAAGCGGGATCGCCGCTCGACAATCGACCTTGGCGCGCTCCGCCATTCGATCATAAACGTGATTACGAAAGGCGATCACGCTCGGGACGGGACGCTGAAGGCCGCGCCGCGAACCATGTTTAAAAGTGCCCGTGCGGGTTCATCACGCGCCATTCGAAGGCAGACCCTTGATCCCGCGCGGCAAAATTTGAGTCTTCTATATGTTATCGGTCATCAGTGCCGCGAGATCGGATGTTGCTTTAAGTAGTGAAAGATACGGTCTGATTTGGATCGAGAGATTTCGGCACCGGTAACAACAGATCCAGTTATCACAGCGGAAAATTGCACGGTGTTGCGGCTTGCCAGGCCCAATGCCACCTTGTTCAACGGGATTCTACTTACCGTTCATCTAAAGCCACAGAGTCGGTCAGCGATTGGTATCTCTCAAGATAAGATCCGCCGCGTGCCAGGCGCTCGCCATGATCGGTCCGTTGGTATTCGCCGACACCATTGTCGGCATTATCGCCCCATCGACGACGCGCAAACCGGCTACGCCGCGAACGCGCAGCGTATCGTCAAGCACTGCGTCATCAAAATCCCCCATCCGGCATGTGCCGCACGCGTGATAGCCGGCGTTCCCGCGTGTACGATACGCGAGCAGAATATCCTCGTCACTCTGTAACCAACGGGTCGATTCACGTTCGGATATCACCATCGGCGCGATCGCGGGCTTAGCCATCCATTCGCGCAAATAGCGGTGCATCGCGACAGTCACGCGTTGATCGTAAGCGTCGCTAAGGTAACCCGCGCGGATCGTACCAGGCGCGTTCGGGTCCGCCGAGGTGATATGTACCGAACCCTCGCTACGTGAGCGCAACGGATAACCAAACAATTGGACGCTGTGGACCGAGTCGGGGCGATATTTGCCCTTGGCGTCGGGCATGGCCACGGCAGGACTGAAAAGCACCTCAATATCGGGCGTATCGGACTCGGCGAGTACGGTCGCGAAAGCCCCCACCGTGCCATAGCCTACCGCCATCGGCCCTGATCGGGCGAGGTAATAGCGCAGGACGTTGAGCGGCAGACGCCAGCCGCGTAGCTGCGGGTTGTGACTGTATGGGACATTGATCCCGAACTGCATCATCATCAGGCGATGCTCTAGCATGTGCTCGCCAACGCCCCGGCTGTCAGCCCGGACGTCGATGCCGAGGCCACGCAGACGATCGGCAGCGCCGATTCCCGAACGTTCGAGAATCTGCGGTGACATCAGCGCTCCGGCGCTGAGAATAACCTCACCCTCGCCGCGAAATTCCCTGACCTTGCCATCGACTATCACACGCACGCCACTTGCACGTACACCGTCGAACAGCACGCGGTCCACGGTCGCGCCGGTCAAGACGCGCAGATTCCGCCGCTTGCGGGCGCGCTTGAGGAACGTCTGCGCTGTGTTCTGTCGTCGGCCTTTCCAGATCGTCCGCGTGGCGTATCCAACCACGCCGCCTTCATGCGATCGGTTCAGATCATCGACACGGGACAGTCCCATTTGCTCGCCGGCGGTGATGAACGCCTCGGTCAGCGGCGTGCGTTCGCTATCGACCGTGATGCCGAGCGGACCGTCGCTACCCCGTACCTCGTCGCCGCCCAAGGCATGACGCTCCATCGCGCGGAACGCGGGCGCCATCTGATCCCACCCCCAACCGTGTGCGCCGAGCCTTTGCCAACTGTCGTAATCTTGTGGCTGACCGCGGAAATACATCATGCCGTTCACAGACGACGATCCGCCCAGCATCTTGCCGCGAATCCAAACCTCGGGGGGCACGTCGCCATTCCCTTCGGTGCGAAAATGCCAGACGTAGCGCGGATCGGCAAATAGCTTGGAGGAGCCGCGGGGCATATGGACGAAGGGGTGGCTGTCTACCGGCCCCGCCTCGAGCAACAGCACCCGATTGCGCAAATTCTCCGACAGACGATCGGCAAGCACGCAGCCCGCCGATCCCGCGCCGACGATGATGTAGTCCCAGCTCTCCGAACCCTCGCTCACAACGCCGCTCGGATCGCATCACCGATGACCGTGCGATTGTCTTCGGCGATATCCCGCGTGTCGAACATACGATTGTGGCATAAGGCGACGGCCAGCTTGCTATCAAGATCGGCCCAGCCGATTGATCCGCCCATGCCGGGATGGCACAGCGCACCCATGTTACGTGGCGCGGAGACCGGCGGCGTCTCTGCCCCGCCCAGCCAAAAACCGGCCCAGCCGATCGGCACGACCATGCCGAAAAATACCGGATCGGCATCCTCGAAATGCGGGCGCGGAGCGGCGAAGCTCCTCACCCGATCCTCGGAGAGCAAACGTACACCGTTCAGTTGCCCGCCGTTGGCAAGCATCGCCCAGAATCGTGCTTCGCTACGCGCGTTGAAGATGCCGCCGACCGCCGGTATACAGGCACGACGCACGTAAGGACGTTCAAACGTATCGGGCATCAGGTCCACGATCGTCGGCGTTGCCTCGCGCATCAGATTGCCATCGGGCGCGACATACACGGATACCGCGTCCAATGTGGCGACGCGCGGCTCGGCGGCATCGGGTATCCCGAGCCACAGATCGGTCGCGCCCAGAGGCTCGGCAATCTCCTCGCGCACGAATTGCCCGAATGGACGACGTTTGGGATCGGTGCGACGCACGATCTCCCCCACCAGCCAGCCGAACGTCATCGATTGGTAGGACGAGCGGCTGCCCGCTGGATAATTGCCCGGCATCTCGCCGATGCGGCGGCACATCCAGTCCCAGTTGGTCATCAACTCAGGCGTTACGTCAGGCGGCATGCGCAGCACGCCTGATACGTGACTCAACACATGCCGGACGGTTACATCGCCCTTCCCTTCGGCCGCGAATTCGGGCCAATAGTCCGCAACCGGCGCATCGTAGTCGATCAACCCGCGCTCGGCCTGTATATGCACCGCAGTCGCGCTAACCGCCTTGGTTACCGAGAACACGTTGAACAGCGTGTCGGCTCGGACCGGGCGGCCGCTGGCGGCGTCGGCCAGGCCGGCCCAACAATCGACAATCTGGTTCTCACCTTGCCAGGCACAGACCTGAATGCCGATCTCGCGGCCCTCTGCCACCAATCGATCAAGCACCGGCTGGATGAAAGCGTTCAAGCGGTAGGAATGGGTCATAGTGTCTCGCGTGATGGCGCCTAGGCGACGAGGTCGGCGGTGGTGAGCCGGTCGGCAACAAAGCGGACGAAGCGCGCCGCGTCTGCGCCATTGATGACCCGGTGATCGTAGCTAAGCGAGAGCGGCAGCATGTCGCGCCACTCGATCCCTCCATCGGCGCCACGCATCGGCATCGCACGAGCGCGGGTGACGCCCAGGATGGCGACTTCGGGTGCATTCACGATCGGGGTGAAGGCGGTGCCGCCGATATGGCCGAGCGAGGTGAGTGTGATGCAGCCGCCCGTCATCTCCTGCATTGGGAGCCCCTTGGTCCGCGCCTTGTCTGACATCGTCGCGACCTCTTCGGCGATCTTGCTGGCGGCCTTGGAGTCACAATCTCGGATGACCGGCACGAGCAGCCCGCCCGGCGTATCGACGGCGACGCCGATATGAACGTATTTCTTCAGCACGATCGTGCCGGCCTGCGGATCGAGCGACGCATTGAACTGGGGAAAGGCGACAAGCGCATCCGCAAGCGCCTTTACCAGTAGCGGCACGATGGTCAGCTTCGTCCCCCCGCCCGCATTATGCGCTTTTCGGCGCAATTCCAGATCGGTGATGTCGGCGTCGTCATGATGCGTGACATGGGGGATCGACACCCAGTTGCGACCCAGGACCGATCCGATCAGCGTCTGCATGCGTCCAAGCTTTTTGACCTCGACCGCGCCGAATTCCGAAAAGTCGGCCTTCGGCCACGGCGCCAGATTCGACAGCAGGTCGCTCATGAGCGCGTCACCTTGGCGTCCAAGCTGCGAAACACTTGGGTCCGTACCGACGCGGTGTCGAGTGCATCGGACAATTGCAGGCCTGCGGTTCGCATCCGGCCGAGCGTCTTGGGCAGATCATCGGTCTCGATTTCGTACACTGCTAGGTAACTGTCGCTCGGTGTCGCGTCCGGGGCGAGCGAAACCAACGCGAGCCGCTCGCCGCTCAGAAAGTCGGTCAGACCGACGACTTCAGCGAGATGCGTCTCGTCGTACCAGCGATGATATTCATCCTCCCGGCCGGCGATCGGCTTCGTGTGGAGGTGCAACTGGTAGCGCGTCACTCGATCACCGCGAGAAGGGTGCCGACTTCGTAGGTTTCACCGGTTGGCTTGATGATCTTGAGGATTCCCGATGCAGGAGCTTCCACTTCCTGCGTCGATTTGTCACTTTCCAGCGCATAAAGCGGTTCACCTTCGACAGCCGCGCCCCCGTCAACGACCAGCCATTCGGCTAAATATCCTTCATTCATGGAAAAACCGATTTTCGGCAATAGAACGTCGGTACTCATTCAGGGTCTCCGTTAACAGGAATTACTGGTGCCCGACGAGTTGTTGGGCGGCGGCAACGATGTCGGCGGTTCGGGGCGCGAAAGCCATTTCGAGCGGCTTTGAAAACGGCACGGGGCAGAACGCACCGCCGAGCCGCTTCACCGGCGCGGCCAACTGGCCAAACAATGCCTCGCTCACGGTCGCCGCAATCTCGGCACCGACGCCGAACGGCGTCACCGCCTCATGCACGATGAGCAGCCGCCGCGTTTTCGCGACCGAGGCCAGCACGGCGTCGCGGTCCCACGGCGCGATGGTGCGCAAATCGACGAGTTCCGCCGAAATGCCCGCCTCCGCCAACTGCGCGACGGCCGGCGTGGCTTCCTGTATCATCCGCGCATAGGCGAGTATGGTTACATCATCGCCTTCAACAAGCCGATTTGCCTTGCCGATCGGAACACGATGGCCGGGCGGGGCGGCCTCGGACTGGTTCCAGTAGGTCGGCAGATTCTCGATGAACAAAACCGGATCGGGATCGTCGATCGCGGAGCGCATCAGGCCGTAAGCATCGGCCGGGCTGGAAGGCGCGACCACCTTGATCCCTGCGGTATGCGCGAACCACGCCTCCAGATAGTCGCAATGTTGACCGCCGGAGCCAAAACCCGTGCCGGTCATCGTGCGGATCACGATGGGCACATTCGTCTGGCCGCCAGACATGAAGCGCAGCTTGGCCGCATGATTTACGATCATGTCCATCGCAACGGTCGTGAAGTTCATTAGCATGATTTCGGCGACGGGCTTGAACCCGGCCAGGCTTGCGCCGATCGCCGCGCCGATGATCGCCTGCTCCGAAATCGGCGTGGTACGCACGCGGTGTTCACCGAACCGCGTGGAGAGTCCGCGCGTCACGCCGACGACGCCGCCTTCTTCGGCGTCACCTATATCTTCGCCGAGCACCAGGACCGCCTCGTCTTCCGCGAGCGCATCAGCCAGCGCGGTGTTGACCGATTGCAGAATGTTGGACTTGCCCTCGGCAAGCGCTGCGCCCCGGCTCATGCCGCCACCTCCTCGCCGAACACGTCGCGGGTGAGTTCGCTTTCATCGGGAAATGCGCTCGCCAACGCGAATTCGACCGCGTCGTCCAGCGCAGCCTCGATCTCCGCCTCCATGCCGGCCAGAGTTGCTTCGTCAGCGATGCCGGCATCGATCAGGTGGCTGCGAAAACGCGGGACCGGATCGGCCGCGAGCGCGGCGGCCTTGCGCGCCTTGTCCATGTAGCCGTCGGCGTCACCGAAGACATGGCCGTGGAACCGATAAGTCATCGCTTCGATCAAAGTCGGCCCCTCGCCTGCGCGCGCACGCGCGATCGCGGCGTGGGCGGCATCGTACATTTCGAAGACGTCGTTGCCGTCGACCCGGATGCCCGGCATTCCGTATGAATTGCCACGCGCCGCCACCGGCACGTTACTGGTCTTCTCATAGGCGGTGTGCTCGCCCCATTCGTTGTTCTGGCAGACGAAAACCACCGGCAGCTTCCACACTGCTGCGAGGTTCAGCGATTCATGGAAAGCGCCGATATTGGCGGCACCGTCGCCGAAGTTGGCGATTGTCACACGACCGTCGCCCTTGAGCTGCGCCGCCCACGCTAGACCGTTCGCGATCGGCATCGACGATCCGACGATCCCCGTCGTCACCATCACGCCCGACGCGGGGTGCGTGATGTGCATCGGACCACCCTTGCCCTTACAGGTGCCGGTCACACGCCCGGCAAGCTCGGCCCACAGATCGCGCAACGGCACACCCTTTGCCAGCATGTCATGGGTGCCGCGATAGATGGTGCAGATATAGTCGTCGTCGGTCAAGCAGGCCGAGATGCAACTCGGAATCACCTCCTGCCCGCGCGGGCTGTAATATGGCATCACGAGACGCCCCGAGCGGATGACCTTTCGGCTGCGCTCGTCGTTGGCCTTGATGAGCGCCATACGTCGGTAGATGCCGAGTTGCGTATCGGCGTCGGGGGAGAGCCTGTTTTCCATGAAACGGGGATTGCCACGCTTCAGCGCGGGTCGCCACTGGCCGCCGCGTCTATATCCTGTTTGTGAAAAATGCCGACCATTCCTTGTGATGCTTGGACGCTGATCGCGCGAGCACGCTACGTCCCGCAGCGGCCGTGTCTTTGCACATGAGTAGAGGGAGAGATCAGCAATGGCATCGATTTTCGAGACGCGTGCCGCACTCGCCGGGCGCACCGCTGCGATTTTGGGAGGCGGCGGCGGTATCGGTCGCGCTGTCTCGCTGGCGCTGGCCGAGGCCGGCGTCGATCTCGTGATCGGAGACAGGGACGATGCGTCTCTCGCCGAGACTGCCGACGCGGTGCGAGCTTTCGGACGCCGGGTCACAGACGCCACCTGTGACGTGCTTAGCCCGGCATCCGTAGATGCCTTCTTCGATACCGTCGCGGGCGCGAGC
>Ga0247735_1000165_pt1 | contig 30016 bp, 27 predicted proteins | sample UWRJL178409R2_FD_180934 | JGI IMG/M metagenome (GOLD analysis project Ga0247735, IMG submission 180934) | Plant litter microbial communities from Arlington Agricultural Research Station in Wisconsin, United States - UWRJ-L178-409R-2 | ecosystem: Environmental > Terrestrial > Plant litter >... | reverse complement strand
CGTTCTCGGCATAGCGACCCTGGTCGCCGGAGTGGTTGTTCGTCAACCAATCGTCGGCGTACTGGGATTCGTTGTTATGTTCGCGGGAGTTCTGATAGCCGTCGCGCCACCGCGACATGCTGTAGCGCCCCCACGCGCTTCATCGCCGCCCAAATCCAACGGGTCCAGTGGCAGCTCGTCGTTTATGCAGAACATGAACGATCGCTGGGAGAAACGCCAGGACAATCGTGACCAGTAGTAACTAACAGCAGGTGCGGACCTGCCGTGACGACATCACCATCGATTCACGACAGGTACTCCTCTCCGCTCCGGATCCCCCCATTCCCTCCACCGGGATGGTGTAGATCGGAATAAATGAGGCAAAAACGGGTCGACCTTCGGGTCGGCCCTTTTTTTGTGCCAATTTTCAGGTATCGAGCCCGGGAGCCCCCATTCCGCCACAAACCCCTCCATTTCCCTCCCCGAATCGAAAATCCCCGAGATAAAGGGGCTGTTGTGGTTCTCCGAGGGTGTGTTCAAGCCGGTTTCGTAGGTGAGTGGAGCTAAATGGAGTAAAGTGGAGGACACCCAGGTCTGGCCGGAGAGGGGAGGGGATATTCGTGTTTCTAGGTACGTATGCCCCCAAGCTCGACGAAAAAGGCCGTCTCATCCTTCCGGCGAAATTTTGGGATGAGTTGTCCGAGGGTGTTGTTATCACCCGAGGGCAGGAACGCTGCCTCTACGTCTTCAGCACCAGCGAATTCGAAGAGCTGCACACCAAAATTCGCCAAGCTCCGGTCACCAGCAAGCAGGCTCGGGATTTCCTTCGTCTGTTCCTGTCGGGTGCCAACCAGGAGACGCCAGACAAACAACGCCGTGTCACGATCCCGGCCAACCTTCGCGAGTACGCGGGGCTCGGTCGCGACCTGACTGTTATCGGTGCTGGGAGCCGCGCGGAGATCTGGGACACCGATGCCTGGAACGCCTACTACGAAGAAACCGAATCTGAATTCGCTAACACCACCGAGGAGGTGATCCCGGGGCTCTTTTAGCTCGTAGATGCTGACTCCCAGCCGTTCAATCGCCCTGACATCACTTCCCCGGTGCCAGGTCGGAATGGATGGGGATCAGCATCCACGATCTACCCCGATCGTTTATGGTCGATACTTCTTCCCTGCACACGCCGGTGTTCCTCGAACGGACCATTGAGTTGCTGTCACCCGCCATCGAAAAGGATGGTGCCGTTGTTGTCGACGCGACGCTGGGAATGGGTGGGCATGCCGAAGCGCTCCTTACTCGCTTCCCGTCGCTGACCCTCATCGGACTCGACCGCGACCCGGATGCCCTTCGCCTTGCCGGGGAGCGCCTGAAGCCATTCGGCGACCGTGTGCACCTCGTCCACACCGTGTACGACGAAATCGCCGGCGCGATCAAATCCGCCGGCTTCCCCAAGGTTTCCGGAATCCTGTTCGACCTCGGGGTCTCATCCCTGCAGCTGGACATGGTCGAGCGCGGCTTCTCCTACTCCAAGGACGCCCCGCTGGACATGCGGATGGATTCGACCTCGCCGTTGACTGCCGAGCGGATCCTCGCCGAATACCCCGAGTCGGAACTGCGTCGTATCTTCTACGAATTCGGCGAAGAGAAGCTCTCCCCGCGGTACGCCAGGAAGATCGTGCAGGCACGGGAAATCGAGCCGTTCACCCGCTCAGCCCAGCTCGTCGACCTCATCATCGCCGCCACCCCGGCCGCCGTGCAGCGTTCGGGTCACCCCGCCAAGCGGGTTTTCCAGGCGTTGCGGATCGAGGTCAACCAGGAACTGTCGGTTCTGTCCCGCGCCATTCCAGCGGCACTGGACTCCCTGGAAGTCGGCGGGCGCATGGTTGTCCTCGCCTACCAGTCACTGGAAGACCGCATCGTCAAACGGATCCTCGCCCCCCGCTCCGCCTCCACGGCACCGGCCGGCCTGCCCGTCGAGCTCCCCGAGCATCGCCCCGAACTCCGTCTGCTCGTCCGGGGTGCCGAACAGGCCTCCGAGAGCGAACGGCTTACGAACCCCCGTGCAACACCCGTTCGGCTTCGCGCCGTCGAACGATTGAGGACAGCAGTATGAGCTCCAACCTGGCTTACGCCCTCCCGTCGCGTTCACCGCGTCAGACCCAGCCCGGCGACTCGCGGGGCAACCCGTGGAACGAGAACCCGCGGCAGATCGAGATCGTCACCTCTCGGGCACAGCGTCGGGCACGCCCGCGTCTCGCCTACGCGCTGGTCGCCGTCGGCGGACTGATGGTGATCTTCCTCACCCAGCTGATGCTGAGCATTGCGCTCTCCAATGGCGCCTACGACATCTCGCGTCTGCTGATCGAAAACCGCAACCTTGGTCGCACCCAGGGCGCCCTCAATGAGCAGCTCGAAGTGGCCGGCTCGAGCCAGAACCTCGCCGCCAACGCCCAGCAGCTCGGGATGGTCGCGACAACGTCGTCCGCGTACCTCGACCTTGCCACCGGCGCCGTCATTGGTGAGACCGTCGCGGCCACCGGGGGAGCAGCAGACCCGACCCTGATCGCAAACTCTTTGCTCGCCAACCTCGCTCTTATCGGGGACGCGCCCACCGCTCCGACCGAAACGGACACCGGCACCGGCATCGTCGCCAACACGGGCGCCGAAACGTCGACCGGGGCCACCGTATCCGGGACATCCACAGCTTCGAACTCTGCTGTGGCTGGCGCGCCTTCCACCACAGCGGTCGAGCCGTCTGTACCGTCGACCGCAGGGGTTCTGCCCTCGCCCGTAACCCACTAGGAAACCAGCGACTCGGGACATTTCCTCCTGGGCAACACCCACCAGGGCCGTACAGTTGCGGCCCCGTTTATCAGGGCTGAAACCCAACAGGTCGAAAGGATCCGAGCGTGAACAATCCCCGCAGCGTACGAGCCCGTCTGGCGTTGTCCATCATCGCGGTGTTCGCCGTTGTGGTGGTGTTCGGTGTCCGGCTGGTGGACATCCAGGTGGTGCGCGCCGCAGAACTGAGTGCGGCGGCGGCAACCAACCGTTCCATTCCCGTCACGACCTACGGCACCCGCGGCGAGATCGTCGACACCGACGGTGTGGTCCTCGCAGACAGTGTCGACCGGTTCGACATCACGGTGTCGCCGATGGATGTCACTGACTTCAACCGGACCACCGATGGGGTGACCGTGAAGGTGACCGTTGAGGAAGCCCTCGGCGAGATCGGGGCGATCACGGGCCAGACCGTCGAAGAACTCAACGCACCCATCGAGGCGGCACCGGACTCGAACTTCGGCTACCTCACCAAGGGCGTCAAACTCGACGTCTACACCAAGGTCCGCGACCTCTCCATCCCGTGGGTGTCGAACGAGCTGCGCCAAAGCCGCACCTATCCCAACGGTGCCGTCGGCGGCAACCTGATCGGTTTCATCGGCACCGATGGACCGCAGGCCGGAATTGAACTGTCCGCTGATGCATGCCTCGCCAGCACCAACGGCACCTCCACCTATGAGCGGGGAGCGGACGGCGTGCGGATTCCCGGCAGTACCGTCACGGCGACCGAGCCAAAGGACGGCGGAACGGTCAAGCTGACCATCGACCGCGACCTGCAGTGGTACGCCCAGGAAGCGCTGGAGAAGCAGGCACTCGCCGTTGGGGCAGACTGGGCCACCGCCCTGGTCGTCCGCATCAAGGACGGCCACCTGATGGCCGTCGCCGATTACCCCACGGTTGATCCCAACGACGTCAGCTCGGCAGAGCGCACCGCGCTCGGCTCCCTCGCCTTCACCGCACCATACGAGCCCGGATCAACGTTTAAGCCGATGACCGTTGCATCCCTCCTCGATGCCGGCGTTGCAACCGCCTCGGACAAGATCAACGTCCCCGGTATTTACCGTGTTGACGGTGGCTCGATCAGCGACTCATGGGACCACGGCGACCTTCACCTCACCACCGCCGGCATCATCATGAACTCCTCCAACGTCGGAATTTCCATCCTGAGCGAACGGCTCTCCGCCCAGGCCCGCCACGACTACATGGTCAAATTCGGAATCGGCGAGAAGACCGCCGTCGACTTTATGTATGAAGACGGCGGCCTGCTGCGCGAGGCATCGACCTGGGACCCCATCACCAACAAAGCAGTCCAGTTCGGACAGGGCGTCACCGCCACGTCTGCCCAGGTTGCGAGCATCTACCAGACCCTTGGAAACGGTGGGGTGAAGATGCCGCTCACCCTCGTCGAAGGCTGCACCCAGGCGGACGGCACCGTTATCGACCTCCCGTCAACCGAGGGGGAGCGGGTCGTCAGCGAGTACGCTGCCGACGAAACCGTCAAGATGATGGAGACCGTTGTCACCGACGGCTGGTTGTCCAATGTGATCTCGATCCCCGGCTACCGCGTGGCTGCCAAGACCGGTACCGCCGAGGTATTCGAGAACGGCGCCCTCACCACTGAGCGAATCGTGTCCGTCGCAGGGGTTGCTCCGGCCGACGATCCCGAGTACGCCGTTGTCGTCACAATCGGCAAGCCCGATACGATAAAGACTTCCGGCGCCGCTGCGCCAACCTTCCAGCAGATCATGACCCAGGTGCTCAAGAAGTACCGGGTTGTGCCGTCCAGCACACCAGCAACAGACATCCCCCTGACCTGGTGAGCGACAGACTAAGAAATGAGAAACGCGTGACCGCTCGGATACCACCGGTGCTTCGCCCGGAACATCCCTCAGCGAGATCGCTTGCCGGCCTCGTCAACGAGTTCGGACTCGACTACACCGGCACGATCGACGGCGTTGAGTTGACCGGAGTGACCCTCAGCACCAACGACCTCCACCCCGGCGACCTCTATGTCGGCATCCAGGGCGCCCACTCGCACGGTGCCAGCTACGCGGCGCGCGCCCACGAGGGTGGCGCTGTGGCGATCATGACGGATGCTGCGGGCGCGGAGCTGGCGAAGGACAGCGGGCTTCCCGTTGTGCTGGTCAACTCGCCGCGCGAAGCGCTCGGCGACATCTCCGCCTGGGTGTTCCGCACCGCCGAGGAGCCGCCCCTGCTGTTCGCCACCACCGGCACAAACGGCAAAACCTCCACGTCGTACCTGCTGGAGGGCATCCTCAAACAGCTCGGTCTTGTCACCGGCCTCAGCTCGACCGCCGAGCGCCACATTGGCGACCTGACCGTGGTCAGCCGCCTCACAACGCCGGAGGCCAGCGAGATGCACGCGCTGCTCGCCCGCATGCGCGAGAGCAACGTGCGCGCCGTCGCCGTCGAAGTCAGCGCCCAGGCCCTCAGCCGCAACCGGGTCGACGGCATCGTCTTCGACGTCGCCGGATTCACCAACCTCAGCCACGACCACCTCGACGACTACGTCGACATGGACGAATACTTTGCGGCCAAACTGGCCCTGTTCCAGCCCGACCGCGCCAAACGCGGCGTGATCTCCCTCGACACCAGTTGGGGCCAGCACGTGGTTGAGCAGTCCCGGATCCCGGTCACCACCATCTCCACAACCCCCGGGGTTGAGGCAGAGTGGATGGTCACCATCACCGATGAGCGTGCCGCGTACACCGAGTTCACCCTCACCGGTCCCGAGAACCGCTCGCTGAGCACACGGGTGCCGCTGATCGGCTGGCACATGGCCGCCAACGCCGCGATGGCCATCGTGATGCTTGTGGAGGCCGGATTCGAACTCGAAGCCATTGGCCATGCCCTTGCCGAGGACGGCATCCTCGCCTACCTTCCCGGACGAACCGAGCGTGTCTCCGGCGACCACGGCCCGTCGGTCTACGTCGACTTCGGCCACAGCCCGGATGCTTTCCTCAACACCCTCGCCGCGGTGCGCAAATTCACCACTGGCAAAACGATTATGGTTTTCGGTGCAGACGGCGACCGCGATGTCACCAAGCGCCACGAGATGGGCCGTGTCGCGGCTGACGGCTCCGACATCCTGGTCATCACGGACCACCACCCGCGATTCGAGGACGCCGCCTCCATCCGTGCCACCCTGATCGAGGGTGCGCTGCTGGCCGAACACCAGCCGGAACTGCACGAGGTGAGCCCGCCAGAGCAGGCCATCAGGGCCGCCGTCGCCCTTGCCGGCGAAGGCGACTCGATCCTCTGGGCCGGACCCGGCCACCAGGACTACCGCGACATCCAGGGTGTCCGTACCCCGTATTCGGCTCGCGATGAAGCGCGCGCCGCCCTGCGAGAGGCGGGCTGGGAGTGATCGCGCTGAACCTGGAGCAGATTGCCGGGATTGTTTCCGGGCGACTGCTTCCCGGACCCTCCACTCCGGACACCCTTGTGGGCGGATCCGTGCAGACGGATTCCCGGCTCGTTGAGCAGGGATCAATCTTTTTTGCCCTCCCCGGTGAAATCACCGACGGCCACCTTTTCGCGGATGCTGCGCAGAAGGCCGGCGCCAGCCTGCTTATCACCGAGCGCGAGCTCGACTTGCCGGTCGCCCAGATTGTGGTCGACAACGGCCTCGACGCCCTCGCCGCGCTGGCCACCGCCGTGGTCGCCCGGGTGCGGGAGGTGGGCAACCTCACCGTCATCGCGATCACCGGCTCCAACGGTAAAACCACTACCAAAAACATGCTGCGGGCGATCCTGTCCACCCAGGCCCCGACGGTCGCCCCGCAGGGATCGTTCAACAACCAGGTCGGTGCCCCCATCTCGATGCTGGGTATCACCGAGCAGACCCGCTACCTGCTGGTTGAGATGGGTGCAAGCGGGGCCGGTGAAATTGCGAGGCTCGTGAAGATCGCGCGCCCGGACATCGCCGTGGTACTCAAAGTTGGCCTCGCCCACGTCGGCGAGTTCGGCGGCATTGATGCCGTCCAGCGTGCCAAGGCCGAGATGGTGACCGACCTGCCGGACACCTCCGTTGCCATCCTCAACGCCGATGACGGACGTGTGGTGGCGATGGCCGACCAGACCGCCGCACGAGTTCGGTACTTCGGGCTTGACGAGAGCGCCGACGTGCACGCGGACTCCCTCGAGGCGACCGCAGACGGAACCTCCTTTGTGGTGCGTACCCCCACCGCCGAAGCATCCGTCACCATGCGGATCCTCGGCGAACACCACGTTTCCAACGCCCTCGCGGCACTGTCGGTCACCAACGAACTCGGAATCGACCTCGCTGAAGCCATCAGTGCGCTCCAGGACGTGCAGCGCGCCGAACGCTGGCGGATGGAGGTACTCACCCCGGGGACGGGTGTTGTGGTGATCAACGATGCCTACAATGCGAGCCCGGACTCCACCGCCGCGGCGTTGAAGACCCTGGCGCAGATCGTTCGTCCGGGGGAGCGCTCCGTCGCGATCCTCGGCGAGATGGCCGAACTCGGCGAATACGCCGATGAGGAGCACGACCGCATCGGTCGCCTCGTGGTCCGCCTCAACATCCACAAGCTGGTTGTGGTCGGCCAGCGTGCCCGCCACATCCACAACGCGGCAGGGCTCGAAGGTTCCTGGGACGGCGAGTCTGTCCTGGTCGCCACCGCTGACGACGCTTACGAACTGTTGCGCGATGAGCTGAAGGACGGGGATGTTGTGCTGGTGAAGTCATCGAAGTCCGCGGGACTGCGTTTCCTCGGCGACCGACTTGGTGGTGTGACCGCGTGATCGCCCTGCTCGTCGCGGGTGGATTCTCCCTCGCCTTCACCCTTTTCCTCACCCCCGTTTTTATCAAACTGTTCGAACGGCTGAAATGGGGCCAGTTCATTCGGGACGACGGCCCCCAGTCGCACCACTCCAAGCGCGGCACACCCACCATGGGTGGCATCGTGATCATCCTCGGAGCCGTACTCGGCTACTTTGTTGGCCACATTGTTGGCGACATCCCGTGGACCCTGGTGGGAATGCTGGTGCTGTTTTTGATGGTGGGCCTCGGATTTGTCGGCTTCATCGACGACTTCCTGAAGACCCGCAACCAGCGCAGCCTCGGCCTCGGCGGCTGGGCCAAGATTGTCGGCCAGGTCATCGTCGCCTCGATCTTCGCCGGTGTCGCCCTGGCCTTCCCCGACGAGAACGGCCTGACCCCGGCCTCCAGCATGATCTCCGGTGTGCGCGACATCCAGTGGCTCGACTTTATGAGCCTCGGCCTGATCGTTGGCACCATTGCCTTCGCCCTGTGGTCCACCGTAATCATCGTGAGCGCCTCCAACGGCGTCAACGTCGCCGACGGCCTCGACGGCCTCGCCACCGGCGCAATGATCTTCGCCATGTCGGCGTATATCTTCATCGGCTTCTGGCAGAACAACCAGTCCTGCTACGGCGTAAACCTCGATCCGGACGTTGCTGACATCTGCTACACCGTCCGCGACCCGCTGGACCTCGCCGTTGTCGCTGCCGCGATCGCCGGAAGCCTCATCGGATTCCTCTGGTGGAACACCTCGCCCGCGCAGATCTTTATGGGAGACACAGGTTCGCTCGGCCTCGGTGGAGCCCTCGCCGGCCTTGCCATCATGAGCCGCACCGAACTGCTCCTTGTACTCATCGGTGGGCTGTTCTTCATCGTCACCGGATCGGTGATCCTGCAACGTGCGTACTTCAAAATCACCAAGGGCAAACGAATCTTCCTGATGAGTCCGCTGCACCACCACTTCGAGTTGAAAGGCTGGGCCGAAATCACTGTTGTGGTGCGTTTCTGGCTCATCGCCGGACTCTTCGTCGCCGTCGGTGTTGGACTCTTCTACCTCGAATGGGTAAGCCAATCCTCATGACCAATCCCGACGACCTCACCAGCTGGCACTCCGACTGGAGCGGCCTCCGCGTCACCGTCCTCGGCCTCGGCGTCACCGGATTTTCCGTGGCAGACACCTTGGTCGAACTCGGCGCCACCGTGCTGGTGGCCGCGGCCTCGGCCAAGGCCGAACAGCGACAGCTGCTCGAGGTCATCGGCGGACGTTACCTCGAACACGATCTCGCCAGCGTGCCGGAGGAGGTCACCGCATTCGCTCCCGAACTGGTTGTTGTCTCCCCGGGGTTCCACCCGGACAACCCAGTGCTGGTCTGGGCGCTCAACAACGGTATTCCCGTCTGGGGCGATATCGAGCTGGCCTGGCGGGTGCGCGACAAAGTTTCACCGCCCGCCGAGTGGCTGCTGGTCACCGGAACCAACGGCAAAACCACCACAACCCAACTAGCCACCCACATCCTCGAGCAGGACGGCAAACGTGTCGCGGCGGTTGGCAACATCGGCATTCCCGTCCTCGATGCCGTGCGTTACCCGGCAGGCTTCGACGTGCTTGTGGTCGAACTCTCCAGCTACCAGCTGCACTGGTTGAACCACACCCCCAATGGCACCATCACGCCGTGGGCGAGCGTCTGCCTGAACATCGCCGACGACCACCTCGACTGGCACGGCTCCCGTGCCGAATACGAGCGTGCCAAGGGCCGCGTCTACACCAACACCCGCACCGCGGCGGTCTACAACCGTGCGGACGCCGCCACCATCCGTATGGTTGAAAACGCCGAAGTGATTGAGGGATGCCGCGCCATCGGCTTCGGCCTCGACACCCCGGGACGCAGTGATTTTGGTGTTGTCGACGGGATCCTCCTCGACCGCGCCTTCCTCGACGACCGCCACAGCACGGCGTTGGAAATCTCCACGCGCGAGGAACTCACCGCCGTTGGGCTGGGAGCACCCCACAGCGTCGCCAACGTCCTCGCAGCCTCCGCCCTCGTGCGGTCCCTCGACGTCGACCCTGCAGTGCTCCGCGCCGCGCTGCTCACCTTCACCCTCGACGCCCACCGCACCGAATTCGTCGCGGAAGTTGGTGGAGTGCAGTGGATCAACGATTCCAAGGCCACCAATCCGCACGCCGCCGCCGCATCGCTGCGGGCCTACAACTCCGTCGTCTGGATCGTTGGCGGCTTGTTCAAGGGAGTTGACGTCGGTGCCCTGGTGCAGGCGAACACATCCCGGTTGAGTGCCGCCGTTCTTATCGGAGTCGATCGGCTCGAGCTGAAGCAGGCATTCGCGCGACACGCGCCCGAACTTCCCGTCTTCGAGGTCGACACGACTGACACTGGAGACGTGATGCTGGCGGCCGTGCGGTTATCGGCTGCGGCTGCACGACCCGGGGACGTCGTACTGCTCGCACCAGCGGCCGCGTCATTCGACCAGTTCACCAGTTACGGCGATCGTGGAACGCGATTCGCCGCGGCCGTCCACACTCACGCAGATCAGAACCACACGGAAGGGGACGCGGATGGCCCATCCAGCTCCGCGAACCCCGCGACCTAGCCGGCCCACTCACCCCGACGGCAGAACCGCCGGGGCCATTGTCGCAGTCAAGCGGGTTTTCGCCGCTGAGACCGGGAACTTCTTTCTCGTGCTCGGCACCACAATCTTCCTCGTCGTTTTCGGCCTCATCATGGTGCTGTCGTCCTCGTCGGTCGAGGGAATCTCCAGAAACGGCGGGTTCCTCTCGTCGTTCCTGCGCCAGGGTTCGTATGCCCTCATCGGCATCCCCCTGATGCTTGTCGCCTCACGAATGCCCGTCCGCTTCTGGAAGCGCTGGGCGTGGGCCGCGATCCTGCTGGGATGTTTTCTCCAACTCCTCGTTTTTGTCCCCGGCCTCGGTTATGGCTACGGCGGAAACCGCAACTGGATCCGTATCGGCGGTTTTACCGCCCAGCCCTCCGAATTGGTCAAGCTCGCCCTGGTGGTCTGGCTCGCCTGGATCCTCACCACCAAAATGGACCTGCTGACCAACTGGAAGCACGTCGCCATTCCCGTCGCCCCCGTCGCCGCCGTCGCGATCGGCTTCGTCCTGATCGGAAACGACCTCGGTACCGCCATCATCATGATGGCCATCGTGCTCGGCGCCCTGTTCTATGCAGGCGTGAAACTGCGGTTCATCTTCGTCGCCATCGCCGTGGTCAGCGCCCTCGGCCTCGCCGTCGCGTCCCTCGGCAGTTCACGCAGCGACCGCATCAAAGCGTGGGCGACCGGCTGTACCGAAGAATCCGATTTCGCCGAGAACTGCTGGCAAACCGTGCACGGTTGGTGGGCCCTCGCCGATGGAGGCATCCTGGGTTCCGGCCTCGGCGGCTCCCGGGCCAAATGGAACTGGCTGCCGGAAGCAGACAACGACTTCATCTTCGCGATCATCGGTGACGAACTCGGCCTTATCGGCGCGATCGTAGTGCTGGTGCTGTTTGTGGTGCTCGCCATCGGCTTCATCAGGATCATGCGCTCGACCAACGACAACTTCGCCAAGATCGCCACCGGTGGCGTCATGATCTGGATTGTTGGCCAGGCGTTTGTCAACATCGCTGTTGTGCTCGGGGTACTTCCCGTACTCGGTGTGCCGCTGCCTCTCATCTCCGCCGGAGGTTCGGCGCTGATCGCCTCGCTCCTCGGAATCGGCGTAGTACTCTCCTTTGCCAGGCACCACCCCCAGGACGACACCAACGACGAGATCGTGACCCCCGGCTTCAGTGCCCGCGGCGCCACGACACACCCAAGGAACCAACGATGACGACCTACCTTCTCGCCGGTGGCGGGACTGCCGGGCATGTGAATCCCCTGCTGGCCGTCGCCGACCGCATCCGTGACCGTGAGCCCGACGCCACAATCCTGGTCCTCGGCACCCGCGAGGGGCTCGAAGCGCGCTTGGTGCCGCAGCGCGGTTACGAACTGTTGACCATCGAACGGCTCCCGTTCCCGCGCAAGTTGAACCGTGCTGCCCTGACCTTCCCGCAGCGATTCGCCGCGGCGGTCGGACAAACCCGGCGGTACCTGATCGATCGCGATATCGACGTTGTTGTGGGATTCGGCGGATATGCCTCCGCGCCGGCCTACGTCGCCGCGCGGCGCTCCGGCATCCCCCTCGCCATCCACGAAGCCAACGCGCGTCCCGGCATCGCCAACCGCTTCGGCGCCCTGTTTACCCGCCACGTGGGGGTAGCATTCCGCTCCACCCGCCTGCGCGGGGCGACCATGGTCGGGATGCCCCTTCGACGAGAAATCGAGAACCTCGACCGCTCGCTCACCCGCACGGAAGGCATCCGCCACTTCGGGCTGGACCCGGACAAACCGATCCTGCTGGTCACCGGCGGATCGCTCGGCGCCCGCAAGATCAACAACACCATCGCCAGTTCCGTCACCACCCTGCTCGGGGCCGGGTGGCAGGTGCTGCACATTGCCGGCAACAAGTCCGACATCGAAGATCCGAAGCTTCCCGGTTACGAACTGTTGCTGTACTGCGACCGGATGGACCTTGCCATTGCCGTCGCCGACCTCGCCGTTGCCCGCGCGGGAGCGGCTACCGTCAGCGAACTCAGCGCCGTCGGAGTTCCCGCCGTCTACGTTCCCTACCCCGTCGGAAATGGTGAGCAACGCTTCAACGCCAAGGATGCGGTCGACGCCGGGGGAGCCCTGATCGTCTCCGACTCCGACTTCACCCCGGCCTGGATAACCAAGAGCCTGCTCCCGCTGCTGCGCGATCGCACCCTAATCGCCGAAATGGCCGCTGTCAGCGGAACCGTGGGAACCCGCGACGGCGCAGACCGTATGGTCGACCTACTCACAGCCGCCCGCCACTAACATCGAAGCCAAATGATCAAGCCTGATTTTTCCCAGCCCCTGCCCACCGAACTCGGTGCCCTGCACTTCGTCGGAATCGGCGGGTCCGGCATGAGCGGAATTGCCCGCCTGTTCCTGAACGCAGGATTCACCGTCACCGGCTCCGACCGTTCGGAGAACCACAACACCGATGCCCTGCGCGCGCTCGGCGCGACGGTCACCATCGGCCACGCCGCCGACAACCTCGGCGAAGCAGACACACTCGTATTCACCGGGGCGCTGTGGCCGGACAACCTCGAATACCTCCTTGCCGTCGAGCGCGGTATCCCGACCCTGCACCGTTCCCAGGCACTGGCCTGGCTGATCAACAGCCAGCGTCTTATCGCCGTCGCCGGTGCACACGGGAAAACGACCTCGACCGGAATGATCGTTACGGCCCTCCTCGAGCTGGGCGCTGATCCCAGCTTTGTCAACGGCGGCATCATCCAGTCCCTCGGACTGAGTTCGGCGGCGGGTTCCGGGGAGCTGTTCGTGGTTGAGGCCGATGAGTCGGACGGCTCGTTCCTCCTTTACGACACTGCTGTCGCGCTGGTCACCAACGTCGACGCCGACCACCTCGACCACTACGGTTCGCACGACGCCTTCGACGCCGCTTTTGTGGAGTTCGCCGGGAACGCGTCCGAACTGATCGTCGCCTCCAGTGACGACGCCGGCGCTATCCGCGTCACAACGGCGCTCTCCGAGGTCATCGCAGGCACGGACAAACGACTGTTGACCTTCGGCGAGGATGCTGCAGCCGACGTGCGCCTGCACTCCGTTGTTGCCGACGGCCCCGTCTCCTTCGCCATCAGCTACCTCGGAACCGACTACCCGGCGACGTTGCGCATCCCCGGGCATCACAACGCGCTCAACGCCACGGGTGCCTTCGCCGTGCTGGTCGGCCTCGGGTTCGACCCAGCCGCGGTGCTCGCCGGGATTGAAACTTTCGCCGGGACCGAACGCCGCTTCGAACTGCACGGCACCGTGCGCGGCGTGCAGGTATTCGACGACTACGCCCACCACCCGACCGAGGTAGCCGCCGCCCTTGCCGCGGCGCGCAGCGTGGTCGGATCCGGCAAAGTGATCGCCGTCCACCAGCCGCACCTCTACAGCCGAACCCAAATGATGGCCGGCGACTTTGCCGAGACCTACGAGTCGCTTGCGGATTACACCGTGGTGCTCGATGTGTACGGAGCCCGCGAAGACCCCGTGCCCGGGGTCACCGGCGCCCTCGTGTCTGAGCGTTTTGCGGACCAGAACCGCGTGGCCTACCTGCCGGACTGGCAGCAGGCCGCAGACCACGCAGCATCCATCGCCACGGCTGGCGACATCATCATGACCCTGAGCTGTGGCGACGTCTACCGCATCGTTCCCCAGATCCTTGCGTCCCTCTCGGTCAGTGCACCGGCTGCTGTCGCGGGCGGTAAGTAGGGCCGGGTGAAACGGCCAGAAGGGTTTGACGAGAGCGCCGCCAAGCAGGCGCCGAAGAAAACACCACAGCCGCGGCCAGGGGTGTTTCCCTGGTCGGGCCGAGGCGAGTCGTCGACCGTGCCGAAACCGACCTCACCCGTCGCAAAAACGTCCACGGCAGCGGCACCGGCCCGCCAGGCGACACCTCGGCCGGACTCCGACGCCAGCCCGAAAACCGACCACAGCGGTGTCCCGCGTCCGGAAGCCGCAGCGACGGGAACCGGCCGTCCGTCGGCGACCGGATCCACCGCGGCAGATCTTCCGTCCGCTGGCCAGACGCGTCGGCGCCTGCGTAAAGCCGCGCGCCTGCGGCGACGCTTCGAGCACGCCGAGGTTCGCCGTTTTACCCGGCGAACCCGACGTCGTCGTGCGACCGTGATCACCATCAGTGCGATCGTTGCAACCCTCGTCGCGGTCTTAGCCGTCGCGGTCTACTCGCCGATCCTTGCGCTGCGCGAAATCAAGGTCGACGGGACAAGCCAGATCAGTACGGAGGACGTCGAGGCAGCACTGGAGTCGCAACTGGGAACCCCCCTCGCGTTGGTCGACTTCGATGAGATCCGCGACAGCCTGGCAGCGTTCCCGCTGATTCGCAGCTACGTCACTGAGACCATCCCACCGAACACGATGCTGATCCATATCGTCGAGCGCGAGGCCATTGCGACGATCGCTTCCGGTACCGGTTTCGACCAGATCGACCCCGCCGGCGTGGTCATCTCGTCCTCGAATGAGCGTCCGAACCTGCCATTGATCGACGCGGGATCCGCCGCGGTCGACAGCGCCGGCTTCACCTCGGCGGTCGAAGTGTTGCTGGCAATGCCCGATTCGGTGCTGGCGCGAGTCGACACGGTCACCGCGCGCACCGCAGATGATGTGGGGCTCACCCTGCGCGACACCACCCTGCGTGTGGTGTGGGGGAGCGCGGATGACTCCGAGCTCAAAGCCCAGGACCTCGAGCGGCTGCTCGGCGTCGCGGATTGTGTCGCGCTACCCGTGATCGACGTGTCCGCGCCGCTGGCACCGACCTGCGGCCCAAATTAACTTTTTCCAGTACCGACTCGCCCGACACGCGGGGCGCTTGCGACCTTCGGGAAGCATCCCCGCCTACGGTCAATTGAAGAAATGCATACTGAGCATAACTTTAATCCTCAAGTAGAGGTTGAGAGTTACCAGCGGAGGCCGAAAGTGACATCGAACCAGAACTACCTCGCCGTGATCAAGGTGGTCGGAATCGGCGGTGGTGGCGTAAACGCCGTCAACCGCATGATCGAACTCGGCCTGCGCGGGGTTGAGTTCATCGCCATCAACACCGACGCCCAGGCGTTGCTGATGAGTGACGCAGACGTCAAGCTTGACGTCGGTCGCGAGATCACGCGGGGCCTCGGCGCAGGCGCCGACCCCGAGGTTGGCCGTCGTGCCGCCGAAGACCACGCGGAGGAGATCGAGGAAGCCCTCGCCGGCTCCGACATGGTTTTCGTCACCGCGGGTGAAGGTGGCGGTACCGGTACCGGTGGCGCTCCCGTTGTCGCGCGCATCGCCAAGTCGATCGGCGCCCTCACCATTGGTGTTGTCACGAAGCCTTTCGGCTTCGAGGGCAAGCGCCGCATGGACCAGGCCGAGACCGGCGTTGCGATGCTGAAGAACGAGGTCGACACACTCATCGTTGTGCCGAACGACCGACTGCTGGAAATCAGCGACCGCGGTATCAGCATGCTCGAAGCCTTCACCACCGCAGACCAGGTGTTGCTTGCCGGTGTGCAGGGCATCACCGACCTGATCACCACCCCCGGCCTGATCAACCTCGACTTCGCCGACGTCAAGTCCGTGATGCAGGGTGCAGGCAGCGCGTTGATGGGTATCGGTTCCGCACGTGGCGCCGATCGCGCCATCAAGGCCGCTGAACTCGCCGTCGCCTCCCCGCTGCTCGAGGCGAGCATCGATGGCGCCCACGGCATCCTGCTGTCCATCCAGGGCGGTTCCAACCTCGGTATCTTCGAAATCAACGATGCCGCGCGCCTTGTCCAGGAAGCCGTGCACCCCGAAGCCAACATCATCTTTGGTGCGGTAATCGACGACACCCTCGGTGACGAGGTGCGCGTGACGGTTATCGCCGCCGGTTTCGACAGTGAGCCCGCGCCCAAGTCGCAGGACCACCGCCGCAGCAACTTCGTGAACACCGCAGCCGCGGCCACCGCACCCGCTGCTGCCGCAGTGGAGTCGCCCGCGGCCGCAGCGGAGCCCACCACCTCGGCTCCCGCCCGCACCTGGACCGCCGAGCGGACCGTCCCGGTCACCGCTCCGGCAGACCGTGCGTTCGACGACGACGGCGACGATGACCTGGATGTCCCCGACTTCCTGAAGTAGCAACAATGACCACGCCCGCCACCTCCAGCATCCTCGCCGAACCAGACTCCCTCGCGGAACGTCTCTCGCTCGTAGATGCTGAGGTGGCGGATGCGGTCTCCTCGGCCGGCCGTGATGCCGCGGAAATCACCCGCATTGTCATCACCAAATTCCACCCGGCCAGTCTCGTTCGGCAGCTCCACGAACTGGGAGTGCGCGACTTCGGCGAGAACCGACACCAGGATGCCGCACCGAAAGCGGCTTCACTTACGGACCTCGACGCGACGTGGCATTTTGTTGGGCAGTTGCAGAGCAAAAAAGTTCGCGGTGTCCTCTCGTACGCGACAGTCATCCACTCGCTGGATCGACCGTCGCTGATCGACGCCCTTGTGGCAGCATCCGCACCAGCAGCCAGCGACCCAATCGACGTCTTCCTGCAGTTGAACCTGACGGAAGACCCGCAGCGCGGCGGAGTCGCACCGGCGGCGGTGGACGAACTTGTCGACGGGGTTCTCGCCCACACCCAACTACGCCTGCTCGGTGTGATGGCCGTCGCTCCCCTCGGCGTTGCCCCGAGGTCGGCATTTGCAACGGTGCGGGAGGTTTCCGAACGGGTACAGCGCAGCGCACCACACGCCACGTCAATCTCGATGGGGATGTCCGCCGATTTTCGCGACGCGATCCTCGAAGGCGCGACACACCTGCGCATTGGCACGGCAATCACGGGCAAACGTCCCGAACCCGAATAATCTCGACTTGAGAAGATCCACAATGGAGGCAATAAATGGCTAACCCGCTGCGCAAGACCATGGTTTACCTGGGACTGGCGGACGAGGAACTGGACTACGACCAGCAGCAGCAACAGCAGCAGCAGTCGACTCCGTCAGCTCCTGCCGCCCCCGCTGCGCATGCCGTTCCGGTCGCGACGACTCGTGCCCCTGTTACACCCCTGCGCCAGAAAACCACTCCGAAAGTTGCGGGACCTGCTGATATGAACGAGATTCTGACCGTACACCCCCGTCAGTACAAGGACGCCCAGGTTATTGCGGAGAGCTTCCGCGAGGGAATCCCCGTCATCATCAACCTGTCGCAGATGAGCGAGCCGGACGCACGTCGCCTCATTGACTTCGCCAGCGGCCTCTCGCAGGGCCTGTACGGCAAGATCGAGCGTGTCACCAACAAGGTGTTTCTGCTCTCGCCCGCCCACGTAGCCGTCAGCGGCGAGCAGGCGGAGGCTGACTCCGACGTGGAGGCATCCTTCTTCGCCCAGCAGTAGAAGTCGGCTGCCACGCGCGCATGGGGGCCGTATCGATCGTCGCGACGATCATCTACATTGCACTCTTCCTGTTTTTCCTGTTGATGTGGGCCAGGTTCATTCTTGACCTGGCCACCAACTTCGTCCGCGGGTTCAAACCCGCCGGGCCACTGCTGATCATCGCCGAAGTGGCCTACACGGTCACCGACCCACCGATCAAGGCAGTACGCCGGGTACTTCCCCCGCTGCGGTTCGGCGGAATCGCGCTGGACTTCGGCTGGAGCCTGGTTATGTTGGCCGTCATCATCCTGATGTCCATCGTTTCGAATTTTTAGTTCCACCAGCCGGGCGGCCTGCTCTATCCACGATGGGGTAACGGCCGTACCGGCGCGGCGAAACGGAGATCGACTTCGTCACGCGCCGCAATTCGGGCCCGATAACCTTCGCGCCCGTTGTAGTCTGGATCCGCTGCATCGCGAACCCGCGGGCCGCGGCAAATTTTGCTAGCGTTCTCTGAACGTTACAAGTAGTTGTGAAAAATAAGTTTTTGAGGAGACGGAAATGGCATTGACTCCGGAAGATGTAGTCAACAAGCGGTTTCAGCCGACTAAATTCCGCGAGGGATACGACCAGGACGAGGTCGATGACTTCCTGGACGAGGTCGTCGTCGAACTGCGTCGCCTGAACCAGGAGAATGAGGAGCTGCGCCAGCGCCTCATCGCCGGTGACTCGCGGATCAGCGAGCTGCAGCGCAGTGGTGGAACAAGCACAACCGAGCCGGACGAGGACGCGGAAATCGTTGTCGAGCAGGTCGAGGTCGAGCCGGCTCCGGTCGCCGCCGTCGTTCCCGAGCCGACCCCCGCCGTTGTTGCCGCCCCGGTTGCGGCCGTCGCGGACGACCACGCCGACGAGGCAACCACCACCACGAACCTCCTGCAGCTGGCTCGCCGCCTGCACGAGGAGCACGTGCGTGAAGGTGTCGAGAAGCGCGACTCCCTGATCGCAGACGCGCATGCCACCGCAGCCCGCCTGCTGGCCGAGGCGGAGGCGCAGCAGCGCATCCAGCTGAACACCCTGCAGGAAGAGCGCGGCCAGATCGAGGCACGCATCGACGAGCTTCGCACCTTCGAGCGCGAGTACCGCCAGACGCTGAAGAGCTACATCGAGGGTGCACTGCACGACCTCGACGCTTCGCAGAACGTCCTGGCCAGCTCCGACTCGGGCTTTGCCGGAAACTAATTCCGTAACGAAGGCCAGCACGCCAGCGCTCAGCAAACGAGCCCTGGCCGTGCTGGCCATCGTTGCGTTAGCGGTCTATGCGTTCGACCAGGTGACCAAGTATTTTGTGGTCGCCAACCTGCCCGAGCGGGAGTCCGTTCCCTTCATCGGGGAATTCCTGCAGTTCTACTTCATCAAGAACTCTGGTGCTGCGTTCTCCCTCGGCGAGGGGATGACCTGGATTTTCTCCATCGTCGCCACGGCCGTCGCCATTTTTATCGTGGTCTTCGCCCGGCGCATCCGGTCAATGTCCTGGGCAGTGCTGTTCGGGATGCTGCTCGGCGGGAACATCGGAAACCTGACCGACCGGCTCTTTCGGGAGCCGAGCTTCGGCCAGGGCCACGTCATCGATTTCCTGCAGCTTTACCTGTTCCCGGCGATCTTTAACATCGCCGACGTCGCCATCGTCAGCAGCATGGGGTTGTTTATCCTCCTCACCCTGCGCGGTGTTGGCCTCGACGGACACCGCACCATCACGGCGAAACCTGCCGTCGACGACACCGCTGCCCCCGCAGCCGATGTCGACCATGCACCAAACGACACACCGAAGTAGTTATGGAATCACGCAGTTTTCCCGTCCCTGACGGCCTGGCCGGCGAACGTGTCGATACCGGCCTCGCCAAAGCACTCGGGTTCTCCCGCAGCTTCGCGGCGGAGGTCGCCGAGGCCGGGGGAGTGTCCCTCGACGGCACTGTGGTTGGCAAGTCCGACCGTTTGTCCTCCGGGGCGTGGCTCGAAGTGAACTGGCAGCCGCGCGAGGCTCCCGTTGTTGTCCCCGTTGTTGTGCCAGATCTCGGCATCATCTACGACGACGACGACCTCGTGGTGATCGATAAGCCGGTGGGTGTTGCCGCGCACCCCTCCGTCGGTTGGGAAGGCCCCACGGTACTCGGCGCCCTTGCCGGTGCCGGCTTCCGCATCTCCACAAGCGGTGCCACCGAGCGGGCCGGAATTGTGCACCGTCTCGACGCCGGAACCAGCGGCCTGATGGTTGTCGCAAAGTCGGAGCGGGCATACACACACCTGAAACGGGCGTTCCACGACCGCGAAGTGTCGAAGATCTACCACGCGGTGGTGCAGGGCCATCCTGACCCGCTGACCGGCACGATCGATGCGCCCATCGGCCGCCACCCCTCCAACTCCTGGAAGTTCGCGGTCACCGCCGACGGCAAGTCCTCGGTGACCCACTACGAGACCCTCGAGGCCTTCCCGAGTGCCTCACTGCTGGAAGTGACCCTGGAAACGGGGCGCACCCACCAGATCCGGGTGCACATGCAGGCGCAGCGTCACCCCTGCGTCGGGGACACGATGTATGGAGCCGACCCCAAAATCAGTGCGCGTCTCGGGCTGACGCGGCAGTGGCTGCACGCGAAAAAACTGGGCTTCAAGCATCCCACCACGCTGGAGCCTGTGGAATTCGAATCCCGTTACCCCGCCGACCTGCAATACGCCCTGAACGTCCTCCGCTCGGTTTAGGCTGGGTGTCCACACAAGCTAGTCGGAGAAGTTTTGCCAGAGAGCAATGATTCCTTTGTGCACCTGCACGTGCACAGCGAGTACTCGATGTTGGACGGGGCGGCACGCGTCGGCCCGCTGATGAAAGCCGCTGCGGAGCAGAAAATGCCCGCGATCGCGATGACCGACCACGGCAACATGTTCGGCGCCTACGACTTCTGGAAACAGGCCACGGCCAACGGCGTCAAGCCCATCATCGGTACCGAGGCGTACATCACGCCGGGAACCGCACGCCAGGACCGCACCCGGGTGCGCTGGGGCCAGAGCCACCAGAACGGCGACGATGTCGGTGGTTCAGGTTCGTACACCCACATGACTCTGCTGTCGGAGAACAACGAGGGAATGCACAACCTCTTCCGGTTGTCTTCGCTCGCCTCCATCGAGGGGTTTTACTTCAAGCCGCGGATGGACCGCGAACTGCTGTCGAAGTACTCCAAGGGAATCATCGCCACCACCGGCTGTGTGGGTGGGGAAGTGCAGACACGCCTGCGCCTCGGGCAGTACGAGGAGGCTAAAAAGGCCGCGGGTGATTTCCAGGACATTTTTGGCAAAGAGAACTTCTTCGCCGAAATCATGGACCACGGCATCGATATCGAGCGCCGCACCATGACCGACCTGTTGCGCCTTGCGAAGGAAATGGACATTCCTCTGCTGGCCACCAACGACCTGCACTACACCCACGCCCACGACGCCACCGCCCACGCCGCGCTCCTGTGTGTGCAGTCTGCCTCGACCCTGGACGATCCCAACCGGTTCAAGTTCGACTCGAACGAGTTCTACCTGAAGACCGCGGCCCAGATGCGCCACATGTTCCGGGACAATCCCGAGGCCTGCGACAACACGCTGCTTATTGCCGAGCGTTGCGAAGTGAATTTCGAGCACCGCAACCTGATGCCGCGCTTCCCCGTGCCCGAGGGCGAAACTGAAGCATCCTGGTTCGAAAAGGAAGTGGCTGCCGGAATGATGCGGCGCTTCAAAAACGCGCCATCGGAAGCCCACCTCGCCCAGGCGAAGTACGAGGTCGACGTTATTGTGCAGATGGGGTTCCCCGGCTACTTCCTTGTGGTCGCCGACTTCATCGCGTGGGCCAAGGCCCAGGGCATCCGGGTCGGTCCCGGCCGTGGATCGGCCGCCGGCTCGATGGCGTCCTACGCGATGGGCATCACCGAGCTCGACCCGCTGCACCACGGGCTCATCTTCGAGCGGTTCCTCAACCCCGATCGCGTCTCCATGCCCGACGTCGACGTCGACTTCGACGATCGCCGCCGCCCCGAAGTCATCCGCTACGTCACCGACAAGTACGGTGACGACCGCGTCGCCCAGATCGTCACCTACGGGACCATCAAAGCCAAGCAGGCACTGAAGGACAGCTCCCGGGTGCTCGGAATGCCGTACTCGGTGGGCGAGCGCCTCACGAAGGCGATGCCGCCGGCCATCATGGGTAAGGACATCTCCCTCGGCGACATCATGAACAAGGATGCTCCGCGCTGGAAGGAAGCCGCGGACTTCCGTGCGGTGCTGGAGGTCGACCAGGAGGCGCAGAAGGTCTTCGAGACCGCCCTTGGCATCGAGAACCTCAAGCGCCAGTGGGGTGTGCACGCCGCCGGCGTCATCCTGTCTGCTGAACCGCTGCTCGACGTGCTTCCGATCATGAAGCGCGAAGACGACGGCGCGATCATCACCCAGTTCGACCAGCCGCCGCTCGAGGACCTCGGCCTCATCAAGATGGACTTTTTGGGGCTCCGCAACCTCACGATCATCGAAGACGCGCTGCGGATGATTGAGAAGAACACGGGCACCAAGCTCGTGATCGAGGACCTCGACCTCGATGCGGACCAGAAAACCTACGACCTGCTCGCCCGCGGAGACACCCTCGGGGTGTTCCAGCTCGATGGCGGGGCGATGCGGTCGCTGCTTCGCCTGCTGAAGCCCACCGGCTTCGAAGACATCTCGGCCGTGATCGCCCTGTACCGCCCAGGCCCCATGGGCATGAACTCGCACACCAACTACGCTCTGCGCAAAAACGGCCTGCAGGCGATCGAGGCGATCCACCCAGAGCTCGAAGAGCCGCTCAAAGAGAGCCTCGGCATCACTTATGGCCTGATCGTTTACCAGGAACAGGTGATGTTCGTCGCCCAGAAGGTGGCCGGCTTCTCCCTCGGCCAGGCCGACGTGCTGCGTCGCGCGATGGGCAAAAAGAAGAAGTCGGAGCTGGACAAGCAGTACGAAGGCTTCGAGGCCGGGATGCTGTCCAACGGGTACAGCGCCCAGGCGGTGAAGGTGCTCTGGGACACCCTGATGCCCTTCGCCGACTACGCTTTCAACAAGGCGCACAGTGCCGGCTACGGTGTGCTCAGCTACTGGACCGCCTACCTCAAAGCGAATCATCCGGCCGAATACATGGCCGCGCTGCTGACCAGCGTCGGCGACTCTAAAGACAAGCTCGGGATGTACCTGAACGAGTGTCGCCGAATGGGTATCAAGGTGCTCGCCCCCGACGTCAACGAGTCCTTCGTCGACTTCACCGCCGTGAACGGCGACATCCGTTTCGGTCTTGGTGCGGTGCGCAACGTCGGTGCAAACGTGGTGGAAGGCATCCGGGCATCACGGGAGGAAAAGGGACGCTTCGAAACGTTCCACGACTTCCTGGCCAAGGTCCCGCTGCAGGTCACCAACAAGCGCACCGTCGAATCCCTCATCAAGGCGGGAGCCTTCGACAGCCTCGGCGCGACCCGCCGGGCACTGGTCGAGATCCACGAGGACGCCGTCGACAGCTCGGTGAGTGTCAAACGCACCGAGGCGACCGGCCAGGCCGGATTCGACTTCGACAGCCTGTTCGACGAACCGCAGGCGGCGAGCCTTGTGCCCGACCGGCCGGAATGGTCGAAGAAGGACAAGCTCGCTTTCGAGCGCGACATGCTTGGCCTGTACGTCTCTGACCACCCGCTCGCGGGACTGGAGGCGCCGCTGGCCAAACACGCCACCGCCAGCATCACCGACATCCTCGGCGGCGACGTCGCCAAGGATGGCGAATCGGTGAACGTCGCTGGCCTGATCACCAGCGTGCAACATCGCACAGCCAAGCAGTCCGGCAACCAGTACGGGATGATCGTTGTCGAGGACTTCGCGGCCGAAATCACCGTGATGCTGATGGGCAAGACCTACCAGGAATTCGCCCCCGCCCTGGTCGCCGACTCCATCGTGGTTGTTAAAGGCCGCGTCAGTGTGCGCGACGACGGTATGAACCTGCACGCGGTCAGTATGTTCACCCCCGACCTGGGCACCGGGTTCGGCAACGGTCCGCTGGTGCTGGTAATGCCTGAGTTCCGCGCTACCACGCAGGTCGTCAAGGGGCTCTACGACGTGCTGATCCGGCACAGCGGCACCAGCGAGGTTCGCCTCAAGCTGGTGCGCGGCGACACCGCGCGCGTGTTCGAGATCCCGTACCCCGTCACCGTCTCGGCCGACCTGTACGGAGAACTGAAAACACTGCTCGGCCCGAACTGCCTCGCCTAATCCCGGCGGGGCAGCCCGGCGGCTAAGTCAGGCAGTTGTGCCGGGGCGCACGTAGCGGCGCTCGTGGTAGATCAACGCTTCGTCCTCGTCGCCGAGGGCACCGGTGTCGATCTGCACAATGATCACCGCATTGTTGTGTACGGGGTGCACCTCGATGATGGTGCCAAGCATCCACGCGGTTGTCCCGGCGAGGATCGGCACACCAAAGGGTCCTGGCGTCCAGTGGTCGCCGGCAAACCGCGCTTCCTGGTCGGCCGCGAGGCGCTCGGCCAGGTGCCGGCTGCTCGGGCCGAGGGTGTGGATGGCCACGTGGTTTCCCACCGTCATCGCACCCCAGGAGCTGGAGGTGCGCGCCATGTTGAACGTCGCCATTGGGGGAACGGCGGACAGGGACGCGAGCGACGTCGCGGTGAAGCCGACCGGGGAGCCATCGGCGTCGAGGGCCGTTACCGCCGCGACACCGGCAGCGTGCCGGCGAAACGTCTGCTTGAAGGCTTCGATGTCGTCAATTGCCAGTGCCTCTTCGCCCTCGGGGCCCGCTATTTCTTCCATAACACCAGTATGAAGGCCGTACGGTGCTGAGATATTCCTGTCGCCGCGCCCCATTACCATTGAGAAGCCATGATGCAGACGATTGATCTCAGAGACCTCCAGCCCAACCGCACCGAGCTCGCCGGGCTGATTCCCCGGGCTAAGACGGACGTGTCCGTCGCCTCGAGGATCAGTGCGGAGCTGATTGCGGAGGTGCGCGCCGAGGGTGAGGCCGCGCTGCTGGCCCAGGCGGAACGTCTCGACGGCGTCCGTCCCGACCATGTGCGGGTGCACACCGACGAGATCGCCCGTGCCATGCGCAAACTCGACCCCACTGTTCGGGATGCTCTCGAAGAGGCCATCGACCGGGTGAAGGCCGCAAGCAAAGCGCAGATCCCCGAGGGATCCGTCACCACCCTGGCTCCCGGGGCCGAAGTCATCCAGCGCTGGCAGCCGATCCGCCGCGTGGGACTCTACGTTCCCGGCGGTAAAGCGGTATATCCCTCGAGCGTGGTGATGAACGTTGTCCCGGCCCAGGTCGCCGGGGTCTCCTCCATCGCCCTCGCCTCACCGCCGCAGAAAGAGTTCGGGGGAGCGGTGCACCCCACCATCCTGGGTGCGGCCGGATTGCTCGGTGTCAACGAGGTCTATGCCATGGGCGGCGCCGGCGCGATCGGTGCGTTCGCCTACGGCGTTCCCGAGTTGAGCCTCGACCCGGTGCAGCTGATCACCGGCCCCGGCAATGTTTATGTAGCCGCCGCCAAACGACTCGTACTCGGTGTGACCGGGATCGACTCCGAGGCCGGTCCGACGGAAATCCTCATCATCGCCGACGAGACGGCCTCGGCTACCCTGGTCGCGGCGGACCTGATCAGCCAGGCGGAACACGATGAACTCGCTTCCGCGGTGCTGGTCACCACCTCAGCCGAACTCGCCGTCGCCGTGCAGGCCGAGGTGCAGCAGCTCGCAGCATCCACCCACCACAGTGCGAGGGTAAAGGAAGCATTGGCCGGCCAACAATCGGCGATTGTGCTGGTCAGTGACCTTGCCGCCGCGGCCGCGTTCAGCAACGCCTATGGGCCGGAGCATCTCGAGATCCAGACCGAGCAGCCCGGCGTGGTGCTCGACATGATCGAGAACGCTGGCGCGATTTTCCTCGGCGACCACTCCCCGGTCAGCCTGGGTGACTACATCGCGGGATCCAACCACGTTCTGCCCACCGGCGGCCAGTCACTGTTCTCCTCCGGCCTCGGCGCGTACACGTTCCTGCGCCCGCAGCAAATCATCCGCTATGACCGGCAGGCCCTGCAGTCGGTCGAGTCGCGGCTTGTCGCTCTGGCGCGGGCCGAGGATCTTCCGGCGCACGGCGACGCGGTAAGTGCGCGCTTCCCCGCATAACCGGGGGTGAGCACCTAAACTGGGAACACTATGTTCTGCCCGTTCTGTCGCCACCCTGACAGCCGCGTTATCGATTCTCGAACGAGCGATGACGGGCTGTCGATCCGTCGACGCCGGCAGTGCCCCGAGTGCGGTCGCCGCTTCAGCACCACCGAAACCGCCAGCCTCACCGTGATCAAGCGCAGCGGGGTGGTCGAGCCGTTCAGCCGGGAGAAGATCGTCTCCGGTGTGCGGAAGGCCTGCCAGGGCCGTCCGGTCACCGACACTGATCTTGCCGTTTTGGCGCAACGTGTCGAGGAATCCATCCGAGCCACCGGAGCCTCCCAGATCGAGGCCAACGACATCGGGCTTGCAATATTGCCCCCGCTGCGCGAATTGGACGAAGTCGCTTACCTCCGGTTCGCGAGTGTCTACCAGGCCTTCGAATCCCTCGATGATTTCGAAGCGGCGATTACCCTGTTACGCGTCGAACACGACCAGGCCGCGTCCGATAACTAGGATGCACATCCGCGTCCCGGTGCGCGGATGCAGATCGTGCCGCGGCACGACCGAGGGGCGGTACTGCCGCAGCGGCCACTGCCGGTAATCTGAAGGCGCCATGTATCGAGCATTGTTTACCCACGTCCTGTCGCGGATGGATCCCGAACGGGCCCATCACCTCGCGTTCATCGTTATAAAGGCCCTGCCTGCGACCGGAGTCGGACGTGTCGTCCGTCGATTCACCCGCCCGGCGCCAGGACTTGGAGTGACTACCCTCGGGCTGCATTTCGATTCCCCCTTCGGTGTCGCCGCCGGTTTCGACAAAGAGGGTGTCGCGATCCTCGGGCTCGGCCAGCTCGGATTTGGCCACGTCGAGGTAGGCACAATCACAGCGCAGCCGCAGCCAGGCAACGAGAAGCCTCGGCTCTTCCGGCTCATCCCCGATCGTGCAGTCATCAACCGCATGGGATTCAACAATGGGGGAGCGCGGGGTGCAGCACCGCGTCTGGCCGCTGTCGCCGCGCGCACCCGGCGCCCGATCATCGGTGTCAACATCGGGAAGAGCCGCATCGTCGACGTGGAGAACGCCATCGCCGATTACCTCGAGAGCACCCGGTTGCTCGCACCGGCTGCCGATTACCTCGTGGTCAACGTCAGTTCCCCCAACACTCCGGGCCTTCGCGGCCTGCAGGAGCTTGAGCGCCTCGAACCGCTGCTGGCAGCGGTGCGCGACGCCGCGGGATCCACTCCGGTGCTGGTGAAAATTGCACCGGACCTCACCGACGAGCAAGTGGGCCGCATTGCGCAGCTCGCCGTCGAACTGAACCTCGGCGGGATCATCGCCACCAATACCACCCTGTCCCGGGAGAACCTCGCCACCGATCCCGCGGTGGTAGAGGCAGCTGGTGCCGGTGGACTTAGCGGTGCCCCGCTTGCGGCTCGCTCGCTGGAAGTACTCACCCTAATTCGCGCCGCCGTGCCCGCAGAATTCTGCGTAATCTCTGTTGGCGGTGTCGAGACCGGTGCGGACGTCGCCCGTCGCCTTGACGCCGGCGCAACGCTCGTCCAGGGATACAGCGCGTTCCTGTACGTCGGCCCACTGTGGGCCCGCAAGATCAACCGGGAGCTCGCCGCCCTTCGCGTCGGTCGGTAGCCCGTCCAGTCATAAAAAATCCCGCCGGCGCTTTTTCAGCGCCGGCGGGATTTGTTGTTGTGCCTGGAAGGCTAGGAGGGGAAAGCCCCACGCTTGACCTGCGCCTTGGGCATACGCATCATTCGCAGCTGAAGTGCCCGCATTGCGGCGTACCAGCGGACGCCACTTTCAACCCGGGTCTCACCAAACTTCTCGGCTAGCTTCTTTTTGACGCGACGTCCGACCAATACGCAGTCGATCACCGCGATCGCAAAGAAAGCCCAGAGGGCGAACAGACCGATGGTCTGAACAATCGCCTGGGGGAAGAACGTAAGCACGATTACGAACAGCATCAGCGGGATCAACGCCTCGCCAACGCTGTAGCGCGCGTCGATGTAGTCGCGCACGTAACGCTTCTGGGGTCCACGGTCGCGAATGGGAAGGTACTTCTCTTCACCGTTGGCCATCCCGATCCGAGCCTTGTCGCGCTGGATCTGCATCGTCGCGCGAGACTGGCGACGGGCTTCCGCGCGGTCGTTAGAGACCAGCGGCCGCAGTCGCGCGGCTTCTTTTTCCCGGCGCGTCGGGGTGGGTCGACCCTTCCCGATAGTGGGGTGGAGCTCCTCTGCGGGAGTCTCGTCGGTGCTGCTAGTCGGCTTTGCCACAGTTAGTCCTTGCGTCGTTGTCGACTTAAGATTACCTCCATGACCGATTTTGAGCTGCCACGAGCAGAGAAATCCCAGCCTCTTTCCACATTTGATGCTCTCCGGGAGGCTGTACAGGCGGGATTGCCCACCTCGATCGCGGAACTGTCGGCCCTCATTCGGATCCCCTCCGTCTCCTGGGACGGTTTCGACCCGTCCCACGTTGTCGCTAGCGCCAACGCGGTGAAGTCACTGCTCCAGAACCTTGACGTCTTCGATTCCGTGGAGACCGCACAAGCCCCGATCGGAACCTCTGAGACACTCGGGCACCCTGCGGTACTGGCGACACGCGCGGCTCGCAACGGAAAGCCAACAATTCTGTTGTACGCACACCACGACGTCCAGCCGCCCGGAAAAGACGAGGAATGGGATTCCCTTCCCTTCGAACCGACCCTGCGCGGCGACCGCCTGTACGGTCGCGGCGCGGCGGACGACAAAGCGGGCGTCATGGCGCATGTCGCATCCATCCGCGCGTTCACCGAAACCGTCGGGACCGACTTTGACCTGGGCATCGTCGTTTTCATCGAAGGCGAGGAAGAATTCGGTTCCCGGTCATTCGCCAATTTCCTTGAGTTGTACAAATCCGAACTGGCCGCGGACGTCATTGTTGTCGCCGACTCCGACAACTGGAACATCGATACCCCGTCCCTAACGGTTGCACTGCGCGGCAATGTCACCTTCAAACTTCGAGTCTCGACCCTCGCCCATGCCTCCCACTCCGGTATGTTCGGCGGCGCAGCGCCCGACGCCATGCTGGCCACAATCAAGCTGTTGTCGTCGCTGTATAACGAGGACGGATCGGTGGCAGTCTCCGGACTCACCTCGCGAGAGGCCGACACACCCGAATACTCGGAAGAGCGCCTGCGGGACGAGGCAGCTCTGCTGCCCGGAGTGAGTTCCATCGGTACCGGCCCCGTCCTGGAGCGTCTGTGGATGAAACCGGCCATCACGGTGACCGGTATTGACGCTCCAACGGTGCAGAACGCATCGAATACCCTTGCGGCGAGCATCACGGTGAGGCTCAGTACGCGTATCGCGCCGGGGCAGACGGGACAGAGCGCGCTGGTCGCGCTCGAGTCTCACCTGCGTGAGCATGTCCCGTTCGGCGCACACATCGAGATCACCGACGCCGACACCGGCAACCCGTTCCTTGTCGACACCAGCGGGTGGGCCGTGGCTGAAGTCAAGGACGCCATGGGTGAGGCTTGGGGGGTCGACCCGGTTGAAACGGGAATTGGCGGGTCGATTCCGTTCATTTCTGATCTTTCAGCCCAGTTCCCCCACGCCCAGATTCTCGTGACCGGGGTAGAAGACCCCGACACGCGGGCGCACAGCCCGAACGAATCTCTTCATCTGGGAGTTTTCCGACGGGCTATCCTCACGGAGGCGCTCTTGCTGGCAAAGCTGGAAGAGCGAGCGTAGACTCAAACAAGAATTTTCGTCCCGAGGAGTGACCTATGACTGACACCACTGTTGCAACCGCCGCGCACGGCGTCGGCCTGACGGATACCGCGGCCGAGAAGGTCCGCAGCCTGATGAGCCAGGAAGGTCGTGATGACCTCCGTCTTCGCGTCGCCGTCCAGCCCGGCGGCTGTTCAGGCCTGATCTACCAGCTGTACTTTGACGAGCGCACCCTTGACGGTGACGCCACCGTCGACTTCGGAGAGGGCGTGGAAGTTGTTGTCGACAAGATGAGCGTCCCCTACCTCGATGGCGCTTCCATCGATTTCGAGGACACCATCCAGAAGCAGGGTTTCACCATCGACAACCCGAACGCCGGCGGCAGCTGCGCCTGTGGAGACAGCTTCCACTAACGCACAAAAAAGCGCTTGAAC